>Ga0187847_10000557_pt1 | contig 40093 bp, 34 predicted proteins | sample June2016WEW_4_10_FD_132458 | JGI IMG/M metagenome (GOLD analysis project Ga0187847, IMG submission 132458) | Peatland microbial communities from SPRUCE experiment site at the Marcell Experimental Forest, Minnesota, USA - June2016WEW_4_10 | ecosystem: Environmental > Terrestrial > Soil >...
ACAGTTGTAACTGAGTAGCAAAGAGCAGGGAGTTTTGTCTTCGATAGTGGAAGAGCGGAGCGAGGAATTGATGCCGTCTTCGCCATTCAGACCAATCGAGAAGATGTTTGAGGCGGTGCCAGCGCCCGCGCAGCGCGAAAGCGGGCAAATGCCGGATTTCCGGTACGCTGAGAGGAATTTTGCGCAGGGAAGGTTTTTTCTCCCCGGCGCGCAGCAGAGCCAACACAGCCAGAGCCAGCATCGACAGAGTGATGTGACGGTAACGTAATCATTGGGGAAAACGCTGCTACCACCGCAGGCGAAATAGACAACCTTATCCTGTTTGGCAACCGAGCCATCGTCGTTCAGGTGAAATCCAAGCGCCTTACCCTGGAAGCAAGGAAGGGCAATGATGGCGCTATTCAGAAGGATTTTTCCGCGAGCATAGCTGATTCCTATCACCAGGCGCTCGAATGTGCTGCACACTTATTGCGCAGAGATATGCGTTTTGTGGACAAGAACGGCAAGCAGATTAAGCTGCCCCGTCTCAAAAAGGTCTATTTACTTTGCCTAGTCTCTGACCATTACCCATCGTTGAGCTTCCAAGTCGGAAGGTTTCTCGCCCCGGTGATTTCAAAAGAAATCCCAGCGCCGTTCGTTGCCGACGTTTTCACGCTGGATGTGATGACGGAGATGCTCGATTCCCCTCTGCATCTTCTGAGCTACGTTGATCGCAGAACCGCCTATGGAGACAGGGTTATCGCAGGCCATGAGCTCACAAACCTCGCATGTCACTTGATTTCGAATCTCTGGCTCTCAGATTCAACAGATGTAATGTGGGTAACGGATGAGATATGCGGCAGTCTAGACGCTGCTATGGCTGTCCGCAGAGACGGCGTCCCTGGTGAGCGAACCCCTCCAGGCATCCTGACCCTTATGAAGGGCTCGGCGTATGATCGCTTGGTTTCCCAACTCGATAATGATCCGCGCGGCGACCTTGTGGATCTCGGCATGATGCTTCTCAAAATGAGCAGCGAGAGCGCGTCGCAGCTGAGCCAGGGACTCGAGTATGTAAGAGAGCGGGCACGGACAACCCGCGGACATTCTAACGTGAGCATCGGCAGCGGCAAAGACAGCGGCATCACAGTCCATTGCAGATATCGACCAAATCCCGAGAGCCCGCGCCTACTTCAGGAACATGTGCTTGCAAAGAAGTACCAGCAGAAAGCGCCTTCTTGGTTTGGCATCGGGATACACCCAGAAGATGGATCGCTTCTGTATGGATACAACGCCGAGTTCGAGTGGGAGGAGAACGCCGAGCTGGAGGAGGCCTCTCGTTCACTTTCCTCAGATTTGGGGATTCAATTTGTCGATGGGAAGCCTTATAAGCGAAAGGTCGGGCGAAATGATCCGTGCCCATGCGGCAGTGGTAAGAAGTATAAGAAGTGTCATCTGAATAATTGAGGTGTCCGGAGAAGGTCAGTTGGCGCCAACAGCCCAAAGCACGTTTCGAGCGCACATCCCCAGAGATCAGTCCCGAAAAACGCCCTTGCGTTGACCCTTGAATCTGCATGCCCCGGCCCCTCGATTCCCACCACCCTTCGCGCCGCGCCCCTATACTTCCCCATGCAGTTCACCGGAGAAGAACTAGCGCCCTCGAGCTCCTCGCCGACAAAGTCGGAATCACTCCACTGTGAATGATCCTCTCCCTACCACAAATACTTTTTGTCCTCGAGTTTGACGTAAATCTATATATTGGACTAGAGTCTAATCAATGAACGCAGGTGCAATCTCTCTCCGCGCCCGCCAGAGACAGCAAACCCGCTCCGAGATCGTACGTGTCGCTTTCGATCTATTCGGCAAGCACGGTTTCGAGAAAGTCTCTGTCGAGATGATCGCTGCCGCGGCAGGCATCTCCCGAGCCACGTTTTTCAACTACTTTCCGCAAAAGGAGCTCATCTTGCGCGAGGTGGCCTCCGCGCGGGCAGAAAAGCTCAAGAGCATCCTCGCCGGTCTTGAGTCCGCGGGTCACACGCCGTCCGCCGAAGCCATTCTGCAACTGGTTCTCAAGCTCTCTCAAGAGAACGCACGGATCACTCAGCACTCCAAGAAGGTCATGCTTGAGGCTCTGTTCCATCAGGTCTCGCATAGGACTCTGATTGCCGCCCGCGATGAGGCCGTCAAAGCTGTCGAGCAGTTCCTTGCCGCTATTCCCGGAATGAACAAATCCAAGGCCAAAGCGCTGGCCGAGACCCTCCTTGCCATCTACATCGCCACCATGCTGGAGTGGCTCATGCGCGATGCCGTGCCGCAGAAGTGGCTGGTCGAAACCATGCGTGAACGTTTGCAGGTTGTTCTGGAAGGTGTGCGATGAAGCGAAGGGTTGTCATCGGAGCCGCGGCAGTGGTGCTCATCCTGGTTGCCGCGCTTGTTAGTTACTACGCCTGGTCGGCTCGCCGTGCCCGCTATGAATACTCTGGGACCGTGGAAACACGCGAGATCCAGATTGGCTCGAAAGTTGGCGGACGGGTGACGCTTGTCCCGGTCGAAGAAGGCAACATTGTCAAGGCCGGGGCCCTCCTTGTCCGCTTTGAGTGCGATGATCTCAAGACCCAGCGCGCCCAGGCTGCAGCAACCGTCGATCAGGCTCAAGCCAACCTTGACCGCATGCTCCGTGGCAATCGTCCCGAAGAAATCGAGCAGGCCGAGGATCTAGCCAGGGCGCAGCACGCCGCCGCCCAGGAGGCCGAGAATGGCCCGCGCATGCAGGAAGTCGCGCAGGCCCAGGCCGACTTTGCCGCCGCCCAGGCCGATGCCGTCAACGCCGAAATTACGTTTCATCGCATGGAGAAGCTGGTCGCCACAGACACCATCTCGCGCCAGGAGTTCGACGACTCCCGCGACAAACGCGACGCCGCCCAGCAGCGTGCCGAATCCGCGCGCCAGCACCTCGCGCTACTCCAGGCGGGGACCCGCCGTGAAGATGTGCAATCGGCCGAAGCGCGCGACCGCCAGGCGCAGGCCGCCGCCATCCTCGCCCGCAAAGGCTTCCGCAAAGAGGACATCGACTCCGCGCGCGCACAACTCGCCCAGGCCAGCGCGCATCTTGCCCAGATCGACGTATCCCTCAAGGAGGCCGAGCTCACTGCCCCCGCCGACAGTATCGTCGAAACCGTCAGCGTACGTCCCGGTGACCTTGTTCCTCCCGGCCGCATCGTAGTAACCGCGCTCGAACCCTCTCAACTCTGGGTCAAAGTCTACGTTCCGGAGACCGATCTTGCGCGCGTCCATCTCGATCAGACCGCCTCCGTCTCCGTCGATGGAATCTCCGGCCGCGTCTTCCAGGGCCGCTTGGGCCAGGTCGCCTCGCAGGCCGAGTTCCTGCCCCGCAATGTTCAAACCCCGGACGACCGGCAGCATCAGGTCTTCGGCGTCAAGGTATATGTCGATAATCCCACCGGCACGCTGAAGTCCGGCATGTCGGCTACGGTGCACTTCAAGTGACCGCGGCCATTCGAGCTTCCGGCCTCACCATTCGCTTCGGTCAATTCACTGCAGTCAATGACGTGAGCTTCGAAGTCAACAAGGGGGAGATCTTCGGCTTCCTCGGCCCCAATGGTTCCGGAAAAACCACCATCATCAAGGCGCTCTGCGGCCTGCTGTTGCCCAGCGAAGGCACCGGCTCCATCCTCGGCATGGACATCCGAAAAGACGCTGCTGAGATCAAGCGCCATGTCGGCTACATGTCGCAGAAGTTCGGCCTCTACGAAGACCTCACCGTCGCCGAGAACATCGACTTCTATTCCGGCGTCTACGGCCTGCGCGGTGCTCAGGCTGCGCAGCGCAAGTCTGACGTCCTGGAGCTCACCGGCATCGGTCCCTATCTCAATCGCCGCGCCGGCCAACTCTCCGGGGGATGGAAGCAGCGCCTCGCACTGGCCTGCGCCATCATCCACTCGCCTGAAGTTGTCTTCCTCGACGAACCCACTGCCGGCATCGATCCCGTTGCCCGCCGCACACTCTGGGATCTGCTCTTCCGCCTGTCCGGCCAGGGCGTCACCTTCTTTGTCACCACCCATTACATGGACGAGGCCGAACGTTGCGGACGCGTAGGCTACATCTATCTATCCAATCTGGTCGCCATCGGCACCGTTGCTGAGCTGCAGGCTCTGCCCGCCGCTAACCCTGCCGGAACCTCGCGTATCCAGATCGCCGTGCCCAACGCCTCACAGCTCCTCGACTCCGTGCGTCACATCGCGGGCGTGCAGGAGGCAACAATCTTTGGTCGCTCCATCCACGCACTCGTCGATACCCAACAGCTCGCCGCCCTCCGCCTTCAACTTCCCCAGGCCCACATCGAAGCCATCGAGCCCTCCCTCGAAGACGTCTTTGTCACCCTCACCTACAAAATCATGGAGGACTCCAAATGAAAGCTCTCTTCCGCGGCCTCGTTCCCATTTGCCGCAAGGAGTTTCTCCACATCGTGCGCGATCCCGGCACGCTCTTCTTCGCGCTCGTCATTCCCATGCTGCAGTTGTTCCTGTTCGGTTTCGCCATTGACACCAACGTCCGCCAGGTCACCACCGTGGTGCTCGACGAGTCAAACACGCAAGACAGTCGCGCTCTCCTCCAGCGCTTTGCCGCCTCTGACGTCTTCAAACTTCAAACCAACGCCCGTTCCGTCGACGAGATGTACGCCGCCGTTCGCTCCGGCCGCGCGCGCGTCGCCATTCGCATTCCCTACGACTACGCTCGCCACCTGCAAGACGGCACCACCGCCACCGTGCAGGTCCTCGTCGATGGCTCCGACTCCACTGTCGCCGGCATGGCCGTCAGCACCTCTACCGGCGTCGCGCTCGAGCAGTCCCTCGCCCGCGTGCTGCCAGATGGCAATATGCCCATCGAGGTTCGCCCTTCGCTGCTCTACAACCCCGCCATGCGCTCTGCCAACTTCTTCGTTCCCGGCCTCATCGCCATCCTGCTTCAGGTCATGTGCATCTTGCTCATCGCTCTCTCTCTGGTGCGGGAACGTGAACGTGGCACCCTCGAGCAGCTCACCATGACTCCCGTCGCGCCCCTCGGTCTCATGGTCGGAAAAATGATTCCTTACGGCGTCCTTTCCTTTTTTGAGCTCTGCGCCATCCTCGCCGTAATGCGCATCGTCTTTCAGGTTCCCGTGCACGGCAGTGCCATCCTGCTCCTGCTTTTGTCGCTGCCCTATATCCTCACGCTGCTTGGTCTCGGCCTCGTCATCTCCGTAAAGGCCAAAACGCAGGCCGAAGCGTTTCAGCTTGCCCTCGGCACCATCCTCCCATCGGTTTTTCTCTCCGGCTACATCTTCATGATTGAGAACATGCCGCTCTTCTTCCAGGGCATCAGCCGCCTCATTCCCGCGACATACTTCATCCGTATCCTGCGCGGCATCATCCTGCGTGGTTCATCCTTCGCAGATCTCTGGCCCAACGCCGCCATCCTCACCATCATGGGCTGCTTGGCCATCCTCCTTGCCGCCCGCCTCTTCGTCACCCAAAGAGGGTGAGCCACGATCGTGCGGCCAACCCGCCTTTACAAATACCTGTCATCCTGAGTGAGCGCAGCGAGCCGAAGGACCTGCTGTTGCACTTGCCTTTGCTTGACGCGGTCTCGATAATGCCCAACCTCAGAGCGCGCCGAGGCGCGCCGCTATGGATGCGCTTTGTATCAGGGCACGGATTCATCCGTGCCGCAACCCACCCCAAAAAAGTAAGAGGTCAGGTACGCGACGAAGTCGCGCTCAAATCTGATCGATTGACGACGACGCCAACTCCCTCACCAGCCGCACAACGTAATCTGGATCTCCGGCCCCCTTCGGCCAGTTCACAACCCCCAGCCGGCACTCAGACACTCCTGCCTGAAACCCAAGAGCTTACATTCGCGCTCGTCGCAATTCGGGACGGTGGGCCGGGGATTCATCCCGGCGCGGGACCAAGGCTACACACGAAAGGACGGTGTTTGCCACCCTTATCGTCGGCGACACTCCCGCTCGGCGCCAATACCCCATCCCCTTCGGCCGAGTTAAAGACAGCGGCTTAGGCCGCGAAGCGCCGCCATAGAAGAAATGACCGAACCAAGAATGCTGGTCATGAGCGGGCTCTCCTAGCGCATGTTGAAAGAGAATCGAAAGAGCATTCGAGGTTCGGACCGCCAAAAATGGGCACTCGAAGAGTCAAAAGACCCCGCAAATCCCGCGTTCAGCCCATCGTTTTGATCGGGAATCACGTATCTCGAAAGATGCTCCCGCGCGGGCTTTGCGCTGTTGACTTGCTGAAAGCAAGAGAGCATCAATGTCTTGATATCCCTCCACAATTGAACTTATTACTTTGTCAATTGACGCTTTCTTGGGGTCGCGACCTACGATCATCTCGACCAATTGGAGAGATCTGGCTTTGAGCTGAAAGTCCTTGAATAGCTCCCACTCAACGCGTCGGCTAATTTCTCTAACAGCGTCCCCGGGGGCAGGCAAGATGAAGGGGTCCAGGCTCGTCAGGCCATTCAGTTCACAGTAAAATGCGCGAGCCATCTCAGCCAAAACTAGGGGTCCGGGAATGTTTGCGAATTCCCTGGTGAATTCGGCGATGCGCCCCTCGTGGAAGGCCTGGAGAACCCTTTCAAGGAAGGTGAGCTGTTTCTCGCGACGCACAGCTTCTTCCTTAGCTGGGTAGATGACCCCACAAATGAAATCTGCATCGAGAGCAAGCACGTCCGTAAGAAGAATCGCGTCGTCAGCTACTTAAGGCGCGCTGTCGAAATTTGATGCATTTAGTTCCAAACTTAGGACATCAGGAATATGATCCGAAAAGGCAGAATCCTCAAGGAGCGCCCGGCCCCTCGATCGGGTCATTGGGGTCGAGAACAATCATCGGCTGTTATTTCAGAAGTGCCGGAGGAAATCTGCGGGATGGAGAAAAGCAAGTGAGAAAGACAGGTATCCTCGCCCGGCGGCCATCTCGGGGCGCGCTCGCCGCCGCCTCTCAAGTGAAGAACTGGATCGCCTCTCACCGGCCAGAGCTAGTCAAGGGGAACGTTATGTACTTCGGGATCGCTTTCCACGGGATGGACGGAGAGGAGGACTCCATCGACGCTATCCAGACGATCGGATTCGACTTCCTCACCCCGACCGATCGTTCCTGCGTTAGTGAGGTAAAACCATTGCTAATACACCTCCTGAGGTGTCTCATCCCGGAGGACTTCTCCTGCGGTAATGGCGGAGGGGGAACGCTCAAGGCCTTTACCCAAGACGGGAAAGTCGAGCTTCAAAGTTTCTACTATTCGCTAAAGACCGTCGCAAACGAGGACGTCGTAATCTAAACGAAAGAAGATCGGGCCCGCTCGATGGCAAAGAATTGGACACGCGAAGAGACGATTCAGGCGTTCAACCTCTATTGCAAGACACCCTTCGGGCGCATTCATAACCGGAATCCAGAAATTATCGCTCTAGCGGAAAGGCTCAATAGAAGTGCCTCCTCTGTCTCCTACAAACTGGCGAATCTCGCGCGCCTTGACCCGTCCCTGAAGCGCCGAAACATTTCGGGCGCGACGCACGGCAGCAAGATGGACGAAGAGGTCTGGAACGAGTTCAGTCAGGATTGGGACGGCCTCGCATTCGAGAGCGAGATGCTAATTTCACCGAAAATAGTTGAGATTCCGGAAGTGCCCGTTGAACTGCCCCAAGGCATGACGCGAGAGGCCCTCGTGATGGTGCGCGTGAACCAGAGATTCTTTCGTGCAGCGGTCCTAACAGCCTATGAAAGCCGATGCTGCATTACGGGCTTGGCCCAGCCGGAACTTCTCGTCGCAAGCCATATTGTCCCGTGGAGCGTAGACCTGAAGAATCGAACCAACCCAAGCAATGGCCTTTGTCTGAATGCGCTGCACGACAGAGCATTTGATGCCGGACTCTTGACTGTCACACCGAAGATGACCGTGCGCCTGTCGCCCGTACTCTTGGCGAAGACCTCTCAACCCGAGCTTGAGGGAATGTTCTTGCGCTACAAAGACGCTCCGCTCAGAATTCCTGCTCGATTTGTGCCAGACAAAACTTTCCTTGAATATCACAACGACATCGTCTTCCGCACAGCCTAGACACAACTACCCCAGAAAAAACCGAGAAGTCAAGTACGCGACGAAGTCGCGTTCAAGACCCATACGCCATCCACACTCAAATCCCGACCGATCGATGAAGTCGGCACGAAAGGCGCAATATGGCCTTCGGCGCACTTCGGGTTGTTAGGTCAGGGCCTTGTCGCTGACCCGCTCCTTTCGGCACATATCGCTGCAACTTGGTAAGTAGAATGTTCGGATGGAAACTTTCGACATGGCGAAGTTGGAAGCGCGCCTGTTGCCCTTGGACGAGTTACAGAGGGAGATCAGCGAACTTGAGGCCGGATCGTTCTTATCAATGGATGATGACGAATTAACGGCAAAGATCAAGAGAATCCACGAAGGCCTTATAGTAAGGGCACCTAGCGTGGACGCCGGAAAGATAGTCTTTAGAGCGGTCAAAGTGGCGGAAAGACCCGCGACTAAGTCGAAAATCAGCTACCCCCCTGCTGGACTTGTCCGCACAAATGGAAGGGTCAATCGGCCCGGGGAATCCATATTCTACGGAGCATTCAATCACTTCGCCGCCTGTCTATACGAGTGCAATGCTCAGGTCGGCGATATTTTTGCTGTTTCGGCGTGGCTGACCACCGAGAGGATGGTATTCAACCATCTAGGGTATTCGCCCTCCGCTCTTCAGGCATTGAAGACGAATCGCGAAACACCCTTCTTCGCCATCATCGAAGATGACTCTGACCGAAACCGGGCAATCCGCGAATGGCAGGCGCGGGTTTTCACCCAAGTCGTCCAAAAAGGGAGTGAGTCTACATATCGTTTGCCCATCGCATTAAAGGAATACGCCCTCGGCAGGATTGTCCAAGGAACCCAACCGACCTCGATGCAGTTTTCGGGCCTGATATATCCTTCAATCGCAATGTGGCAGCTGACCGATAATGTAGCAATTCTGCCATCAGAAGTTGACTCCAAAATGGCTTTAATCGAAGTGATTTTGCTTGTATTGGACCACCCGAGTAGAGAATCACTTGATTCATCCGGCGGAATGCAAACCCATGTGCACATAAGAACTTACGAGTTCGCAAGGCCAGATAAACATGGGAACCTTGCTTGGGGACAGAAGAGCCAGTTTTTTCGTGGAAATGCGAACTTTGCGATTGAAGAGCCGCTAGAGCAGTTGCCGCCAGAATGACGGCTTCGCGGTTCTGAGACAGGTAGCATGGTCACCGCCCACCAACCACCGTGACAAGCAGAGTACCTTGTGCCCCATCGCTGCTCCATTGCGATGAGTGGACACTAATTGCACTCGCGCGCCGCCCTCGGCCGCCCCATATACTGTCCCCATGCAGTTCACGGGAGAAGAACTAGCGGCTCTGCTGGTAGCCATCAGCTTCGCCGCCGGGCTCAACGTCTACGCCACCGTGGCCACCCTCGGCCTGCTGGCCCACACCAGCCTGCTCATGCTCCCGCCCGGTCTCCATCTCCTCTCCAGTTGGTGGGTCATCGGCGCCGCCGGCGTCCTCTTCGCCCTCGAGTTCGTCGCCGACAAAGTTCCCGCCTTTGACCTCATCTGGAACGCCCTCCACACCTTCATCCGCGTCCCCATCGCCGCGTTGCTCGCCTTTCAGGCCACCGCCGGCCTTTCCCCCCTTGAGCAGCTAGCCGCCACGCTCGCCGGCGGAGCCATCGCCATGGCCGCCCACGGAGGCAAAACGGCAGCCCGCGCCGCCGTCACCCCCTCGCCAGAACCGTTATCCAACATCACTCTCAGTTTGTCGGAAGATGTGCTGGCCGTCTTCCTTACTTGGCTCGCCACCTGGAACCCCTACGTGGCCGCCTCCATCGTCGGGTTGCTCCTCGTAGCCGCCCTCCTTCTTGTCCGCTGGATATTCAAAGCCCTGCGCCGCCTCTTTCGAGGAGCCGTCCACGCCCTTGAGCATTGATCGTTTCTGTTCCCTGATCCCTGTTCCCTATCTTTTTATTCCCGCCCTCAAGTACCTCTTCCGCCACAACTCCTTCTCCACCATCGCCATCGCCCGGTCCACCAGCGACTGCTGCCACGGCACAAGCCCGTACACCAGGTCGCATTCCAGCGCCCGCGCCATCTCTCCCAGCCGATTCAGCGAGATCGTCTCAATCTGCTCTGACCGCTCCAGTTGGTACACCATCTTGTCCGTGAACTTCATGTACTCCGCAATCTCCCGAACCGGAGTCCCCGTCGCCTGCCGCATCGCCCGCAGCCACCCCTCCGTAGGCCGGCGTGCCTTCCTTGCAGCCCTGAACGGCCGCAACTCGCTCTCCAAATCCATCCGCAGCTTCTCCCGCACAATTCCATCCATCGCTTTTGGTCTCTTTCCTTTTGCAAAGCACTCGCCGTAAGCCACTGAAAGTAAGATAGTAACGTCTACGGCCACGCAGCAAAATGTCGAATTAATCCTATTTTCCGCCCATCACCTGTAATCTTGTGCAAACGCACGCGCCAAATCGCAACTTTCCCCACAAACTAAATCGCAATTACGTTCAACTGTTTGCTGAGTACCAGGGGTGTTTCCCAACCGCAGGCGGTTTTGTTCACGCCTTTGGCTCACTCTTCAAGCCGAAGATTCGCCGCAAATTCACCCTTGAGGGGAAATCGCGCTCACCTTAAAAGCAAAAAAAGCGCCCCCCGGTTACTCCTGCCTGGATGGTGTCCAGGTCTGGTTAACCGAAGGGGCGAGGAGCCGCAATCACAAGAAAACACACCGTCTGACTAGATCTGTGAACCAGATCTCTCCGCTTCGCAGGGACCGCCCGTCGGTGCATCTTCTGGACCGAAAGCAAATATACGGATGCCCCCTGCGGTCCGACAGGTTCCATCGGGTACCAACGGCGCCGCTCGCCGTTAAGTCACTATCCCCATGTGGGTTAGTCCTCATTCAATACGGTCTGGACAACTCCAAGTCGGGAACGTATGATACGCAATGCGGAAGGAATTCGCATGCCGGTCGGTTCAAAACCCATCCAGGATTTCGGGCAGCAGAATCCTGCACTCGACCCCGCTGCTGTCCGCCGCCAGCTCGAGCGCCTGCTCGCGCATCCGCTCTTTTCCAACAGCAAACGCTACCCCGCCCTCCTCGCCCACACCGTCGAACAAACCCTCCAGGGTAACGCTTCCGAGCTAAAAGAACGCAGCATCGGCATCGAAGTCTTCAACCGCTCCCCCACCTACGACGCCAATGCCGATCCAGTGGTCCGCATCACTGCAGGGGAAGTCCGCAAGCGGCTGGTCCAGTATTATTATGACTCTTCCCACGACGGAGAGTTGGTCATCGAACTTCCCATCGGCTCGTATGTCCCGATCTTTCATTCTCCGGCACCGGTTGCCGAACCCGAACTACCCGCGCTGGTGGCGGCCCCCGAAGCGCCACCTGTGGTACTCCCAATCACACCTCTTTCCTCCTCATTGTCCGTTTTTTCAAGAAGGCGAATGATTCTTCTGGGGGCGTTGACCGTAGCCGCGTGCGTCATTGGCCTGATTGGCGGACTGGCCGTCGGTTTGATCGGTGGAGGAAGCGCAACCGGGTCGACGGGCTTGGGATTGCTGCATGACCTTCAACCCCCTACCGACCTTGACCGCTTTTGGGCACCCATGACAGCGGGCTCTGACACGGCTACCTACTGCCTAGGCGAGCCGGCAAAAAGCCTGGATGCTGGATCAATCAATTCGCTCGAGATGCCAACTGCAAGCTCCAAGCCGGAGCCTCTGTACTTCCGGTTGCATCAGTCCGGGCTTTTCGCGTTGGCCGACGTCATTACGCTGACGCAGACCGCAGCTGCTTTGGAAACCCGCCATAAGGCGTTCCGAGTAGTTCCAGCTTCGGATGCAACATTTGCCCAGCTTCGTGAAGGTCCGGTGGTACTGATTGGCGCGTTCGACAACATTTGGACATTGCGCGTAACGCAGAAGCTCCGGTTCGGATTTGAATCGAAGGACGGCGTTGCCTTGATTGTCGACCGCAAGAGCCCGAAGCAGACGACCTGGGCAACGGCGTGGGATTTGCCATATGAAAGATTGTCGCGCGATTACGCGATCGTGGCACGCATTCACGACAACATTACAGGCCAACCTGTGATTATTGCGGCGGGCATATCAGAAGAAGGCACAGAAGCCGCCGGCGAGATTCTTTACAACCCCGTCTATCTTCAATCACTGCTGGCAAAGGCGCCTCCACACTGGGAGCAGATGAACATGGAGGCGGTGATTGAGACGCAGGTGATCGAGGGCCATCCAGGCCCCCCGAACGTGCTTGCAGTTGAGACATGGTGATCTCTTGCGTCACAGGGCACACATCGCGACGGCTCAAAGTCAAGCCGTTAATCGGCCGCAGTGGCGCGATGTTCAAGGCAAAATGAAAAGATGATGGTGCCGAGCTTTTAGGACTTGGCCTTGTGCGCAGCCCAGCGCTTCCGCTGCGCGTCAGCAATCCGCTTGCGAGCTTCAGGGCTTAATACGCGCGTCTTCTTGACCTTGCCTTTGGCCTTGGAGGGAGCTTTTTTCACCTTACGCTCTGCCTTGGCAGGAGCTTTTCCCGTATTGGCCAGCAGCAAGCGCACCTGCGTGAGCCTTGCAATTTCCGCATCTATTTGGGCAAGTATTGATTCGATAGCCATAAGTTAAGCATAACTCAGAAATGTGCAGGTTAGCGATCAAGCGCCGTATTTGCTTATATCTCTCCGCACCCAAATGCAGAAGCGGGTAGGTATCTGTGAATAAGAGCAGGGCGATAACTGCAGCCAGATCGATGATAAACAGTGTTGGCGCGGATCCTTCGATGGAAGGGCCAACAGGGATGCGTATGTTGCGTTAAAACGAGATGTGCAAAGCGAGAGAGGACAGACCCTGTTGGGCTGTCCCCTCCTGTAGCGTCTCGTGATGATTGCAACGCGTGGACTACGTTCCTAAATACTCAACGTGGACATAGGTGCCGAGCCGGACGTTGTAGGCAAGATACCAACCGATGTGATCGGGATCCTCATAAATGACAATGTCGTCCGAATCCCACAGCCATCCATCGCAGAAGGCAATGTCGAACGGGGCAACATCCCAGTACCAGCCATTGAACCGGAAGCGGCTGGGACCCCCGCCAGCGAGATGCCAGACGTGTCCCCGTCCGAAGCCCCCTGTAAAGTGGCCGTGCGCGAACGGATGGTCCAGATGATAATTCGCATCATCGCGGCCGGTGTCGTGGCCAACCCAGGTCTTGCCGTCCACATGTGGCACACTGGGATGGCCGGCCTTATCGCTGTAGTTAGGTTTGGGATCGGCCGGCTTTGGCGGCCCCTCATGGGGTCTCGGTCCGCTCCTTGGAATCGGCGGATGTGGGGCAGCGGGATGCTGCGCGAATGCTGGAACTGAAAGAAAGAGCAATGCTGCAAGTGCAAAGTTAACGGTCTTCATGGCGTCCTCCAGATGCCCAGGGGACTGTAGCTATTCTCTGTGTCTCCTCCCCTGTGGGTCATCACCAACAACAATAATTGCAACCCTGGGTCCGCGGGCAAGTTGCGGCAACGTAAATTCTGGCGTTCCGGTCGAGCACTGTGAAGTTGAGCGAGAATCCGATGAGCCTGAACTTAAACTGCGACCGCGGCAGACGCGCGACGCCAGGCATAGAGCGGGAATTGATTGGCCAGTTCGGCCACCTCGCCGCGAATCCGTTCGAGCGCCGCGTCGTCGTTATGCTGATCCAGAGCCCTGGTCATCCACATCGCAATCTGGCGCATCTCCGGCTCTTTCATGCCACGTGTCGTCAACGCAGGTGTGCCCACTCGAATACCAGACGGCCTGAGGGGAGGATTGGTGTCATAGGGGATGGAGTTTTTATTCACCGTGATGCCAGCCTTGCCCAGCGCCAGTTCAGCCTCGGAGCCAAGGATACCTTTCTGAAAGGTATCGACGAGCATGAGGTGATTGTCGGTGCCGCCCGAGATGATGCGGAAGCCGACCTCCTGTAGGCTGCTAGCCAGTACCTGGGCGTTGGCGACGATCTGCGCCGCATAGGTTTTGAACTCCGGGCGCAGCGCCTCAGCAAACGCAACGGCCTTGGCCGCGACGATGTGCATGAGCGGTCCGCCCTGCTGGCCAGGGAAGACGGCCTTGTCGATCTCTTTGCCAATAGTCTGTTCCGGCTTTTCGCCTACCTGGTAATCCTTGCCGGCAAGGATGAGGCCGGCACGCGGGCCGCGCAGCGTCTTGTGGGTCGTGGTGGTGGTGATGTGCGCGTGCGGAACCGGCGAGGGATGGACGCCGCCGGCGACCAGGCCCGCAATGTGGGCCATGTCAAAGACATAGGTCGCGCCCACCTTGTCGGCAATCTGCCGCATGCGCGCAAAATCCCAAAGGCGCGGGTAGGCACTGCCGCCGCCGATGAGAACCTTTGGCTTTTCTCGCTCGGCAACTGCTTCCATCTCGTCGTAGTCGATGAGATCTGTGTCCTGACGGACGTGGTAGAAGGTGGTGCGGTAGAGCTTGCCGCTGAAGCTCATTCTGTGCCCGTGGGTTAGGTGTCCGCCATGGGCCAAATCGAGGCCGAGGATTGTGTCGCCGGCTTTGAGCACGGCCGCATAGGCCGACGCGTTGGCCTGGGAGCCGGAGTGGGGCTGCACGTTAGCGTACTCAGCGGCGAAGATCTGTTTGGCGCGATCGCGGGCCAGGTTCTCAACCACGTCGGCGTACTCGCAGCCGCCATAGTAGCGACGGCCGGGGTAACCCTCAGCGTATTTGTTGGTGAAGATGGAGCCGGCAGCTTCAAGCACCGCTTCGGAGACGAAGTTCTCGCTGGCGATCATCTCCAGCCCCTCGTGCTGGCGGAGGGTTTCCTGGTCGAGGGCAGCGGCCACTTCGGGATCGGCCTGGGCAAGGGTGAGAGACATGTGATCGGTCATAGGATAATTCTAGCCTTTCCGGGCTTCCATTCCCAGGCGAAAGCCTGAGGCTGAGAGCGGTTTTTGGGATCAGGAAACAGCCTTGCCCCGTCTTGAGGTGAATCGCGCTTCATCGATTTCTCCGATCCGACTAAACTGGAATTACCAATGATCTCCCAGCCGGTCGAGGAGCCTATGAGGAAGTACTCAAAACCACTTGCGCTCGCCATCCTGTTTCTATCGCAGCTTACGTCAGCTCTCGCGCAGACCGCAGGCACGGGAACAACAGAGATCGATTTGGCTCTGCTGGCGAAAGCCAACGGCGGAGACGCGCCGGCACAGGTGCAGATGGGTGACAACAGTTGCGCGGCCGGCAACAAGGCTACGCACGATCCCCAACAGCTGGCGGAATACTACAAAGTGGCTGCCACCTGGTACCGGAAGGCCGCCGAGCAAGGCTCATTGACGGGGCAGTTGCACCTGGCCGCTCTTTACCGTGACGGCAGAGGCGTGCCCCGCGACATGGCACAGGCGGCGGAATGGTATCACAAAGCCGCCGAGCAAGGAGATACCGGGGCACAGGCGACCCTTGGCGTACTTTACTCGATTGGCCAGGGTATTCCCCAGAGTTACGGAGAAGCTTACTACTGGTTCGACCTTGCCTCGCGGGTGAAAGGACCAAGCCAGGAGAAATATGCCGCATACCGCCAGATGAGCGGCACGCACATTACGGCTGACGAACTGGCCGATGTGCAGCAACGCGCTGCGAAGTGGCTTGCTTCGCATCCGCGGTAAAGCGCAAACGCGTATTCTGTCTGGAGCAATGCGATTGCCCCATCACTTTTCGCATCTAAGTCGGTTTGCGGCGATGCTTTGCGCGGGGGCCTTCGCGCTGGCGTTTCCCGTGGCCCGCGCTCAGGACTTTGCGCTCACTCCCGCACATGTCGTTGCGGGTTCGCCGGTTCTGATTCACTTGGAGGCGCCAGGTACCGCAAAGATAGATGGCGAGTGGCTGGGACGGCCGTTACAGTTCTTTCGGGGACGCGATGGGCAGGCATGGTTTGCCTTGGCCGGGGTGGACGTGGAAGCGCCCCCAGGTCCGTCAATGCTCAAGATCAGCATCGCGCTGAACGACCGCGCGGTTCTCGACTTGACCCGCACGGTCGACATCCATCCTGCTGCCTATCGCAGCGAATCGATTGCCGTATCGCTGAAGTTTGTTGAGCCGGAGCCCGACGCGCTGAAGCAGATTGAAGCGGAAGGGAAACTCAAGGAGAAGGTTTTTGCCACGAGTGCAGCCGAGCCGCTTTGGACGGGGAGCTTTCGCGCACCGGTGACTGCGGCTGCGACGGACAGCTTTGGGGTGCGGCGGATGTTCAATGGGAAGCTGGCCAGCGTTCATAAGGGAATGGATTTTCGGGCACGGATGGGAACGCCGGTGCGTGCGGGTAATAGCGGGGTGGTGGTGCTAGCGCGTCCGCTCTACTTTGAGGGCAACTGCGTGGTCATCGATCACGGACTGGGGCTGTTTACGCTATCCATGCACCTCAGCCATATCCAAGTGCACGAGGGGCAGCGCGTTGCACAGGGCGAACAGCTTGGATTGAGCGGGGCCACGGGGCGGGTGACGGGGCCGCATCTGCACTGGGCGGTGCGCTGGGAGGGAACGTATCTGGACCCGGCAAAGCTGCTGGCACTGAACCTTGCCGCAGTGCGCTAACTTGAGACGACTTCCTCTTCGACAGGATTCGGCTGCGTAGCAGTCGCATTCAATCCAGCCGCTTTCTCTTTCCGCAGGGCTTTGAAGGCTCGGTAGACAAACCAGCCCATGTACCAACCGTCGATGAATTTGTAGGGGGGTTCGCCGGTCGTGTAATGGCCGCAAGGCAGCACGCGCGGCTCAAAGTCGATACCGTAATGGCGGAAGGCCTCCACCACCTGCAGCGAGTACTCCCTGGGGAACGTAAGGTCGTAGTTGGCGTACACCATGAGTACTTTCTTACCGGCTCCGGCAGCATCCTTGCCTGCAAACTTCGAGTAGTAGTAGCAAGGGCTGGCCGCTGCCCACAATTCGCGCACACGATTCTGGGTGAGGCCAGCCTCTTCGAGGGCCTGCTTCACATGGCGGGTGCTCTGTCCGGCCCATGTCACGTCGCCAAAAGCGGTGGAAGCGTGGTTGAAGGCATTGACCCGGATGCGCGGGTCGTGGGTGCTTGCCAGATAGGCGTAGCATGATCCCAGACTGGTTCCGAGCACGCCGAAGTGTCCGTAACCCTGCTCCTCAAGCCAGTCGAGGCAGCAGCGGATGTCGACAACCGCCTGCCGGCACGCCGAGAGCGTTCTTCCGATGTTGGCGCTCACTGAGTAATCCGATCGCTCCAATTCCGCGGGTCGCCGAATGTCGTGATAGGGCATGGAAAGCCGCAGGGCCGAGATGCCCATGCGATTGAAGATGGTGCACAACGAGTTATGACTGAATCCGTCGGAGTTCCATTGCGGGAGTACGATGATCGCCTGCTTTGGCCGCTTCGGATCTTTGTGGGCCGGGGCGGGATACCAACGGGCGTTCACCTGGTCGTTCTCGGGATAGGGTGTGCGTTCCGGCGAAGTGAAGCGCAGAAATTGCGCGGGCGACAGCTTGCCCTCTGCGGCTTGCTGGCGGATTGCCGCTTCCTGGGCCAGCGTCTCAGGTCGAACGTTGGTTGGATAGAGTTGCGGATGCCGCTCCTCAAGACGGAAATCGGCAGGCCGCTCGTAGCTGAAGAAGGTATCGCTATGGCGAATAAGGAGCTGGTTGATGCGCACCATGGCAGCTTCGGCGGCCGCTGGGTCGCGCGTCACCTTAGGGCCGGGGATGGCGGAGCTGAATCCATGCGTCTCAAGAAACGGCTCGATCCACTCAAATCCCCACTCCAGCGGGCGCACGATACGGTTTTCATCGCGCGTGGTCAGCCGCGTCTCCCACTCGTACATCCAGCGCGCATAGCGTTCTTTGAACATGGTTTCAATTCAAGTTTATCAGCGCGGCGTGAGTCGATTGCCGCGGTGGCGGCGAATTGCCTTATCCTCGGCTTTGTTCGCGCCGGTTTGTCCATGACGCCGCGGCTAGCCATCCGAGACAGAGCAATGTGATGGAGGCGATGATGCCCTGCGAGATGACGCAGTAGAGGCACCAAACTTCGAGGACTGTGCGTTCGATGTTGGTCAAATAGAGGGCGAACCCCAGCCCAATCAGCGCGAATGCAGTCAGCAATGCACGCTTCCGGAGGAAAGCAAGCACCCCAAGGGTGAGGTAGCCGCCGATCCCGATGGCTGCAACCGGGACATGGGCAACCTCAGCAAACGGACTGTGGTTTACTATTCCGCAGTCCCACTTCTCGTTGATGGAGCAGGGTTCGGTCCCGGTATCGTAATGAACGCGTAGGGCCAGCGCGGAAACTACGACGCCGGCCAGGGCAAGAAGCACAATCACGTAACGCATATCCGTGAGTTTGATGCTAGCAGAGCGCCGGGGAAGCCGTGCGCGATACGATAAGCAGATGGAGCCAGCTTCAAGTCCGAAGGGCCGCCGTGTCGCCTTTTTCGGGGGAAGCTTTGACCCGCCTCACCTGGGACATCTTGCCGTAGCGCGGACTGCACGTGCGGCCCTGGCGCTGGATGCGGTTCTGTTTGCCCCGGTGGCCTCTCAGCCCCTGAAACCGCAAGGATCAACAGCCAGCTTTGAGGACCGCCTGGTGATGACGAGGCTGGCCATTGGTGGGGAATTGGGATTTGAGCTTTCGCTCGCAGATGCACCCAAGCCCTCCGGCGACCCCAACTTTACTGTGGACACTCTTGCAGACCTGCGTGCCGGGCTCGGGCCGGATGGCGTCCTTTTTTGCTTGATGGGTGCTGATTCGTTCTTCGGTTTGCGCCGTTGGCACAGGTCGTCCGAGATCCCGTTCATCGCTCCGCTGATCGTTGCATCAAGGCCTGGACAGAAGCCTGAAGATTGGATTTCGGGCTTGAGGGAAGCATTGCCTGCCGGCTTGGCGATTGAGCCGGCAGTCTCCGCAGGCGTACCCTCCGCCGATCTCGAGATACGTTCCTACCGTATTCACAGCCCGGATGGAAGGAGCGCTCCGTTTTACCTTCTGCCGGGAGTGTATGTCGACATAAGTGCTTCTCAGATTCGAGACCAGGTACAGGCGGGATCTTCCGCATCGACAGAGGGACGTGTCCTGCTACCCCAGGCAGTCTTTGACTACATCCGCTCCCGTGGCCTTTATCGATAGGACGTGAGTTGCCGCGGTCCCAAACTTGCCGGTGCCCTGTCAAGGGTCTACGATGAGGATTGGAGACCTTCTCTACCGAATGACATCGACCAAAACGCAGACCCGCATTCTCGTTCAGGCGGCAGTTAAAGCCTGTGAAGACAAGAAAGGCGAAGACACACGCATCCTCGAGCTCGATCCCATCGACGCAGGCTTGTCTGACTTCTTCCTCGTCACCTCAGCCACCAACGATCGCCAAGCTGTGGCCATTGCCGATGAAATCGAACACCGCCTCAAGAAAGAGTTTGGCGTGATGCCCAACTCGGTGGAGGGCAGACGTCCGGGCAATTGGATCCTGCTGGATTATGTTGATTTTGTAGTGCACGTTTTCCTAGCCGAGCGCCGCGCCTTCTATGACATTGAAAGGCTCCGCAAATCCGCCCGGCCGGTTACGCCGGCCGAGTTCGATGCTGAGCTGAAAGCCGAACTCAGCGCGAAGACGCGGGCAGTACGGACCAAGGTTTCGGCCAAGCCCGCTCCGGCGGCAACAGACAACGGCGCAGCGACCAAGCCTAAGAAGGCCGTAAGGAATGCAGTGGTGCGGAAAGCTGTGCCGCGAAAGGCTGCTGCAAAGAAGCAGATCAGCAAGGTCAAGGTTTCAAGCGGGGCCTAACTTACCGCGGTTTTTGCCCTGATCCCAAAATGCTCCAAAACGGAGTTAAAAGCGGCACTTCGGTGGCGGTTTTGGCCCTATTTGGGGCATTTTTCAGGCGAAAAGGCGTGATTTTCTGCACACTTTGTTTACTGATCGGTACACAGGGCGAATCCCCAGATGAAAGATTCTATGTGAGTTGCGCGATATTCCCCCGTCCCGAAGGGTGGTTTTTGGGGGGGAGGGGGTGGGTATTTATGGTGGTACGGACCGGGGACATATCTGACATATTGAACCGCTGACTCTCCGGCATCATGCATGCGAATTGATTTGAACGTCGTGGTCATAATTTCGATTGTGCGTCTTTGCATGGAATAAATCGGCAAAAACGTCTCCGTCGGGCTTACTCAATCTGCGCCTTGGCTGGGCTGCGACAACCTGCAAATGCACAAAGGGCGTCCGAATCGGACGCCCCTTGTAATTGCGCTTCGTGCTTTGAGCCGGAAGCTTAGAACGTGATCTTTCCGTGAACCTGGAGAACACGCTGGGTGACGGCTGCGCCCTGGAACGAGCCGTAGGGGCTGGTGGGGGGTGCGTTGGTGTTGGTGATCAGTCCGAAGTTACCCGTACCTGTGGTCGTACCAGGAGTGCCGAAGTTCACATTGTTGAAAGCGTTGTAGGCGTTGGCGCCGATGGAGAAGGTGAAGCCTTCCGCCGTGACCACCTTCTTGACAACGCTGAGGTCCGTGTCAGCATAGTGCGGGCCGTAGAGAGAGTTTCTGCGCAGGGTGCCGAAGTTGGTGGCGGAGGGATCCGCATACTGGGTCGGATCCAATGCTGAAGCCAAGGTAGCGGCGTGCGGGTTGCTAGCAGAGGTGTTTGTCAGTTGTGAGCGAGGAACCAGGTTTTGAACCATGAATTGCGGGCCGAGGTTGGTATATCCCGCATTGGCTGCATTGGAGTCGAAAATCGTGAAGGGCTCGCCGCCGCGCCAGTAGGTCTTGGCACCAACGGTCCATCCGCCAACAAATTCATTCAGAATCCGGCTGCCTGACTTGAATGGCTCCTGGTACACCAGGTCACCCACCATGTTGTTGCGGATGTCGTAATCGGAGTTCGAATAGTTTAGGTTGCCCGATCCGAGGGTCGGTGTGAGCTGGGTGAGCACATCACCACTAGAGTTGAAGTTTAGACCCTCGCCGCCGTTGGAAACCATGTCGAGCGAGTGGCTGTAGGTGTAGCTGACCTGGCCTGTAAGGCCATGCCCGCTGTGTTTGTAACTGAACATGAGGCCGTTATAGTTCGAGTGGCCGCTGTTGGTGAAGGCGGTGACCCTGGAGAAGCTTGGGTCTGGCGGAGTGGCACTCAAGCCGCCGATAGGGCCGACCGTTCCCCAGGGATTCGCAAGCGTGGGCCCATCGCCATATTCGCCGCTAGAGGGATTCTGGTCTGGGTTTTCCAGTACGCCGTCAAAGCCGAAGTTGCCTGCGTAGGTGAGAATGACGGCGCTGTTTCTGCCCAGCTGGCGCTGAACCTGCAGGCTGTATTCGGTGTAGATGGGTGTCTTGAATGTGCCGGGGAAGTAGGCGCCGATGCTGGGAGGCGTGAACGGAATGCCCTGGTTATTGAGATTGTTGAAGACTTGCGAAACGTTCTGGCCGCTGCTGTATCCGTGCGTAAACGCTGCGTTTCCGCCCTTCGCGTTCGCGGTCAAACCTGCGGGGTCCGTTGCTGAGATGGTTCCCGACAGAAGCTCAATTGAATTGACGTTTGGGAAGTTCTGGATGACACCGTCGAGGAAGACAGACGGGTAGAGGTCGGCAAAGAGGCCTACACCACCGCGCACCTCGGTTTTGTCGTCGACGCTGTAGTTGAAGCCGAAGCGCGGTTGAATATTGCCGAACTGAACCGTGGGGAACGGGTGATCGTTCACGGAGTTGACTTCCTTATTGTACGGCTCGGTCACGGAAGCGTTGGGGTTCGGGAAGGAACCGGTATACAGCGAGAAGCAACCGCCGTGGCAGAGAGGATTGCCGGTGCGATCAAGGCGAACGCCCAAGGTCAGCTTGAGCTTAGACGTTGCCTGGAGCTCATCCTGGAAGTAAATGCCGATGTTGTAGAGCGCCAGATGCGCGTCGGACGCGGAGGAGAAGTTCTGGAGGTAGATGCCGTCGACTCCGCCAACGCCTTCAGCGCCTGACGAGAAGGTGCCGAGGTCAAATACCTCCAGGAGCGGGAATTGTGTGAGGACCTGCGCGTCGTAATCCTCCACGAGGTCGCGGCGGAAGTTGAAGCCGTACTTCATGGTGTTCTTGCCCTTGATCCAGCTGAAGTCATCCTCAATCTGGTACTGGGTTACGTTGCGTCCTTGCGGGAAGTAGTAGGGCACGCCGAGGGCGGCCAGGCCGGGTGAAGCAGGCGTTCCGCTGCCATCAAAGCCGGCGTCGGTGATTCCGTACCAAGGGTACAGAGCCTGCGATGCCGCGACATTCGACGGACCAAAGTAGGCGGTGTACCAGTTAGCCGCCATTACAAAAACGTTGGTCTTGGTGGGGCTGATGACGTAGCTGTCGTTGAACTGACCTTCGTACTCGGGCTGGATTGAAACTGTGCTGAACAGCGGGTTGATGAAGCTGGTGCCGGTGGGCTGCGAACCGTGATCCATCTTGTAGCGACCGTAGATCTTGTGCTTGTCGCTGATGTTCCAGTCGATGCGCTGGGTATAGAGCCATTCGATGTTGATGTTGTTAACGGACTCGGCTGCCTGCGTCATGCAAGGCACCAGGGTGCCAGTGGCCTTTGCGTTGGGGTAAGCGCCAAAGTAGCCGCCACCTGGAGCCGGGGTTCCCGCAAAGTCGCCGCATCCGCCGTTGATGGTGCCGTCACCCGTGATGAGCGGCGTGGCGGAAGTGTAAGTAGGTGCGGTCTTGTAGGCATTGAAGGTCTGGGCATACGACTGTTGCACGTCGCTGCCATAGGCCGCGTTTACATTGGCCAAGGTCCACGACTGGAATGCAGTGGAGGGATAGTTCACCAGGCCGGCTGCACCGGGGAGCACATAGTGCAGACCCTCGTAGTCGGAGAAGAAGAACAGCTTGTCTTTGACGATCGGTCCGCCGGTATTGAGCGCCCACTCATTGGAAACCGCGTGGGGCCGGGCCAGACCGTAGAAGCCGTTAAACCAGCCGTTGGAGTTCAACACGGTTCCGTTGTAATCGTAATCGGCCATGCCGTGGAACTTGTTGCCGCCGGACTTGGTGGTGTAGTTGATGACAGCACCGGCTGCGCGTCCATACTGCGAGTTGTAGCCGTTCTGCACAACCGTTGCTTCGGCCAATTCCCCCTGGCCCAAGGTCAGGTTGGAGCTGCCCGAGTTGTTCAGGTTGAGGAATGGATCCTGGTTGTCAAAGCCGTTCAGCACGAAGAGATTCGAAATGCCGGGCAGACCGTCGGAGCTGAAGTTGCCGTAAGAACCGCCGGCATTCACGACCACGCCGGGAGCCGTAAAGGCCACCGTGGTCACGTCGCCACCGGGAGTCGGCAGGTCCTGAATCTGCTCTTCGTTGAAGGTCGTCGCCAACGCAACGTTCTGGGTATCCACGAGCGGCAGGCTGGTCGAGGTGACCTCGACAATCGTGTTGCTGCCGGTCGGCGTCACCTTGATATCCGCGGTCATGGTAGTGCCGATGATAACGGTTACTTCGACGGTATCCGACTTCAGGCTCTCGGCCGAGGCGGTCACTTTATAAAGGCCGGGTTTCAAAGATGAAACCGTGTAGCGGCCTTCCGCGTTGGTCTTCACCGTCTGCTTGGCGTCTGTGGAAGTATCGACCACAATCACCGTGGCGCCGGGAACCACTGCGCCCGTCGCGTCGGAAACTGCGCCGCTCAAACCACCAGTCACCGCTGTCTGCGCGTATGCAACCGGGACCGTGGTATTCGCCATCATAGCGACGACGGCCATCAGGCTCAACGCGAGCGCCGCATTCTGCAACCGAAAGAATCGCATCGAAAACTCCTCCAAGAATTAGTGGGGACCGAAATCCAGCGTGTATTTCTCGATCCGTGTATTGTGCTTTAGCGTCTCGGTTTAGAAGCCGCCCGGTCCGCAAGTGAAATACAACAGGTGTTAATTCGCTATGAAGAAGAAAGGAAGTTTGGCTTCATCCCTGCGGATCGCACGATATCGAAAGATATCCCAGGAAATGCCGGGGACGACCTGCCCAAATGAACATTGCATGACGGATGCCAATCTCCACAATTGCACAAATTATTTGTTTGTTGCTGAAAATAAATAGGTTGGTGGCTTTCTCCCATTCCCATCAGAATACTCGGAATATGAAATTGCGGAGAAAGGAGTGCCGATCTTCCAAAAACGGGTACCTTATCTCGTTTTTGGGGAATCGCTGTGGAATCAATGCTTCCGTTTAGTTCTGTCGCGTATTCTGCCCCCATGCAGCTTACACTCAGTCACATCGGCGCCCGCGCCGCATCCCGGGATAGCCTGGACTCTCTCTCACGGACGTATCTGGAGCGGTGCACGCCGTGGGCCCAGTGCGGCACAGAGGCATTCCGGACGGAAGATGCGCTGTTCGAGTGGCTACTGCGGAAGCAGGGGCGGACGAGGACAATCCTCGTTCTGTTCGACAGCCGCGGCAAGCAAATGACCTCTGAGGCCTTTGCCGCATGGCTGGGCGCTCGCCGTGACGAGGGCGCTCAGCACATCGTGTTTGCCATCGGTCCGGCCGATGGCTGGTCGGAAGCGTCCCGGGCCAGGGCAGAGCTTTTACTCTCCCTTGGACCGATGACCATGGCCCACTCGCTGGCCCGGCTCGTGGTGGCTGAACAGCTTTACCGGGCATATACGATTCTTACTGGCCATCCCTACCATGGGGGGCACTGAGGAAAAGCAGATTACAGATGACAGTGAAGAGCAAAAGCCCGGGCTCTTTACTGCCATCTGTCATCTGCAACCTGTAACCTGTATCTGCGATGACCGATTCCCGCAAAGGCTTGCTCCTGATCAACACCGGCCCCGGCAAGGGGAAGACCACCGCTGCCATGGGCACTGCATTGCGCGCCGTCGGTTGCGGCATGAAGGTGCTGATGCTCCAGTTCATCAAGGGGTCGTGGCACTACGGTGAGCTGGACGCGGTGAAGGCCTTCGGATCTGACTTCGTGCTGAAGCAAATGGGGCGTGGATTTGTGAAGATTGGAGGCGCGGAGACCGATCCTGAGGACGTTCAGCTGGTGGAAGCTGCATGGGCAGAGGCTCGCGCGGCCATCTATTCCGGGGACTGGGATATGGTGGTGCTGGACGAGATCAATTACGCCATTGGCTATGGGATGCTGGATCCGGCGATGGTTGCAGATGCATTGCGCGATCGTCCGGAGATGGTCCACGTGATCCTCACCGGGCGCAATGCCCATCCCCTGCTGGTGGAGTTGGCCGATACCGTTACCGAGATGCGCGAGGTGAAGCACGCCTACCAGAAGGGCATACTGGCCCAGCGCGGCATAGAATACTGAGAGCACGTTGCGGAAAGCACACCGCGGTGAATTGACACGAGAGGGAGTTTGAATGTCCTGGTTCAAGCGTGAAAGTGGCGACTACGAATCCGATCCCGGCGGCAATGGCGGATCGGACCCAGCCGAAAAAAATGTTCGTACCGAAGGCTTGTGGACCAAGTGCCTGGGCTGCCGGGCTGTTCTCTACAAGGCGGAGTTGGAGTCCAACCTCTACGTATGCCCCAAGTGCCAGCATCACTTCAAAATCGGCGCACAGCAGCGGATAGACCTGCTGCTTGAGCCGGGCTATGAACTTGTCGACACCGGGCTTCGCTCGACAGACCCGCTCAACTTTGCCGACGTGAAGCCTTACAAGCAGCGCCTGCTGAAGGCCGAGGAGCAGACGGGGCTGAGCGACGCGGTTCTGAACGCTGTGGGACATCTCGGCGGTCACCCTGTTGTGGTCAGCGCCATGGAATACGCCTTTATCGGCGGCTCCATGGGCGCCGTTGTGGGGGAAACCATTGCACGCGCCGTCGACCGCGCACGCCTTGACCGCAAGCCGCTCATCGTCGTAACTGCGTCGGGTGGTGCGCGCATGATGGAAGGCGTAGTGAGCCTGCTGCAGATGGCAAAAGTCTCAACCGCTCTCGGCCAGTTGGATGACGCAAAGGTGCCTTACATCTGCGTCCTCACTGACCCAACATATGGCGGCGTGACCGCGAGCTTTGCGATGCTGGGCGATCTGAATATTGCGGAGCCTGGTGCGCTGATTGGATTCGCAGGACCACGCGTGATTGAGCAGACGATCCGGCAAAAGCTTCCGGAGGGATTCCAGCGCGCGGAGCTGCTTCTGGAGAAGGGCTTCCTCGATGCTGTTGTGCATCGGCGCGACCTGAAGACGTGGCTTGTGCGCGCGCTGGATTTTATGAAGGCGCCGGAGCTGGCCGGGGCAGCTGCGGTCGCTTGCGGCGATTCAGCAAGGTAGGCCTCTCACGATCGATTCTGCGGCTGAGCGGTGAATGGCATAGACTGTGCCGTTGAGTAAAACTCAAAGGACAAGACTATGCAGAGTTTTTGGGGGCTGAACTTTTTCCGAATGGGCGCAGCCGTGCTTCTTGCTGTGCCTTCCGCAATCCACGCTCAGACGTTTAGCTCCATCCCCGGCATTGCATTCGATGCGGCTGGTCCGGTTATTCGCGCACACACTGAGAGCCAGAAGCCGTTTACCGTTGCAGGTGAACGCGGCGTGATCCTCGGTCAGCAGGACGGCACCTTCGAGGCATGGGTGCTGCCGGTGAAGCTGCTTTCGCACCTGACGATCGAAGCGCGCATCGCGGGATACTCTGTCCCCATCGACGTGAATCAGCAGGCGGCGGAAATTGAGGTGCGTCCCGATCGCACTGTCATCACTTATTCCCACATGGGTTTCACGGTGCGGCAGATTATGTTTTCGCCGAGTGTGGGTGCTGGTGGAATGACGGCGGATGCCGGTACGAAGACGGGGCCCGTTGTTCTGTTTCAATTTGACTGCCTTCATCCCACGGACTTCACTTTGCGCTTTACGCCGGAGTTACGTTGGATGTGGCCTGAGCGGAATGAGGGGGTGCCAGGTGCGGAGTGGGTTGCTGGCACGTCTGGCGGCTACTACGTCCTGCATTCCGACTATCCGGACTTGGCCGGAGCGGTTACTATTCCTGGCGCTACGCCTGGCATCCTGGCTCCTTATCAGGAGCGGCCGCAGGTGCATCCTGTGGAGCTTAACCTGCACATCGATCCGGCGCGGGATCATGGGCGGCTGTTTCCGCTGCTGATGGCTGTGGGCACTACGCCCGCCGCGGCTACGAGCGCTGCACTGGGAGCGACGCTTGCGGCTCTCAACGCGGGAATCGCTGGATCGTACGCGGCGCACGCCGAGGCTTACAAAGACCTGCTCGCGCACTCCACTACCATCCAGACGCCGGACAAGGCTTTGAACGAGGCCTTTCAATGGGCGGAGATTTCGATTGAGCAGCTTCGTACGCGGGTGCAAGGGACGGACGAGACTGCGCTGGTTGCGGGTTATTACGCGTCTGGCGATTCGGCGCGCCCGGGTTTCGGATGGTTCTTTGGGCGCGATGCGCTCTACACGCTTTATGCGGTGAACGGCTACGGTGATTTTGCGCTTTCGAAGGCGGAGCTGGAGTTTCTTATCCATCGTCAGCGCGCTGATGGAAAGGTCATGCATGAGTACTCGCAGACTGCTGCGGCGATTGACTGGAAAGCTTTCCCCTACATGTATGCGGCTGCGGATTCAACGCCGCTGTTTCTGCTTGCGGTTGAGGACTATGTGAAAGCCAGCGGCGACGTCGCATTTCTCACGGTGAATCGCGAGGCGATTGAGAAGGCGTGGGGGTTTGAGACCGATCCAGCGCATGATACAGACCATGATGGCATCTATGACAACTCGCAGGGGACGGGCTGGGTTGAGAGCTGGCCCGGCGGCATGCCGCATCAGGAGATTTATCTTGCGCTGCTGGATCAGCAGGCTTCGGCTGCGATGGCCGAGATTGAAGGTGCGCTGAAGGACACCGAAAAATCGGCGGCTGCAAAGCAGCGTGCAGACGCTATTGCGAAGACCATTAATGCGGAGTATTGGAATCCAAACAAGTACCCGGATAAATCATGTTATGGCTTCAGTAGGAACGCCGACGGTTCACTCGATCCAACCGTCACCGTCTACCCCGCTCTCGCGTGGTGGGACCCTGCTACGACGACCGGTACTTCGATACTCGCTCATCCTGAGGGCTGCCTGAAGCAGTTTGCGGCGCATACGCTGAACACCGATTGGGGTCTGCGGGATGTTTCGAGCGACGAGAAAATTTATGACGGCATGAGCTATCACCAGGGTTCGGTGTGGCCGCTGTTTACGGGTTGGGCGGCGCTGGCTGAGTATCGCGCCAACCAGCCGCTGGCTGGATACCAGATGCTGATGGAGAATGCGAACCTGACGCGCGCGCAGGATCTTGGCGCGGATACCGAGTTGCTCAGCGGCGATTTTTTTGTGCCGTTTGGAAGGAGCACGAGTCACCAACTTTGGTCGAGCGCGATGGTGATTACGCCGACGCTGCGGGGGCTGTTTGGGATTTCGATTGATGCGCAGACTAAGACGATTACGGTGAATCCGCATTTGCCGGCGAACTGGGATTCCGCAGAGGTCATGAATCTCCAGATTCCCGGCGGCACGACTTCTCTTTACTTCACGCGAAAAGCCGATCAGCTTGAGGTCTACCTAAGCCCCACGAACGGCGATGCCTGGCATCTCCGCAGCGAAATCTCGGGAGCAACGTTCGGTCCCATCGAGATAGAAACCTTTAAGAAGCTGCACATACCGCCTCACGAGGGCCTACGAATTCCCATGCCGGCGCTCCAATTGGATAACGTGGACTCCGAGATGAACCTCATCGAGGAGGTTAGTAATAAGACACCGAATCGTCCCGCGCTGCCCGGTGCAAGAACCGCCGAGTTCCGAGTTCTCCATTCCGAGAACGGGGATCGTAAACTGACAATCACAATTGAGGGGGTCGCGGGAAGTGATGGCATTCTGCGTCTTATCCGAAATGGTCATTTCATTCCTCAGATAGAAACGGAGCCAAGCGGGACGCAGGATGCGAGTGTCTCGTACCGTTCCTGCGACGGGGATTCATACGCTTGCAAATGGATGCCGTTGGTCTTTCACTTCCCTGCAGGGGAAGGCTGGAAGACTATCACAGTCTCGTTGACCTGGTAGTCGAGCGTTGATGGCACGAACCTGGCTGAGCCGAGCAAGCAAGAGCGGCTTGAAAGTGCGCGCGAAAATACTGCGGCCCCACATTTCTGCCGGGCCGTTTGCTGAAACCTGATCTCTGCCCGCGATTTTTCAGATGCGCATCGGCATCAAGACGTACCTGTACTTGAACTCGGCGTCGGGATCTTCGGGACGCATCTGGCCGGCGGATTGGGAGTCCTTGAACTCAAGGCGTACTTCGCCTTCGTTGCCCAGCGCCTTGAGGAAGTCGAGGATGTAGCCGGAGTTGAAGCCGACCATGATGGGGTCGCTGGCGTAGGGCGTATCGATGGTGTCTTCGCTCTCGCCGCTCTCTGTCGAGCTGGAACTGATGCGGAGTTCATTGCCTTCGAGGCGGAGCTTGATGGCGCCTGAGCGCTCGTCGGCAAACTGCGCCACGCGCTGAATGGCCGAGTAGAGTTCGCTAGACCGCACGACCGCAAACTTGGTGTTGTCGCGCGGCATGACTGCCTCAAAGTTGGGGAACTGGCCGGAGAGCTTCCGTGTGCTCAGCGTGCGGTGACCCACACGGAAGAACAGGGTGTGCTCGTCATCGGCAAACTCCACCTTTTCGGTTTCCGTGTTGCTGAGCAGTTGCTGCAGTTCCTGGAGGGCCTTGCGCGGGATGAGCACCCGCTTTTCGCCGCTGATGCCTTCAAGGGACTCATTTGGCTTTTCAACGTAGGAAAGACGATGTCCGTCGGTTGCAACCATTGCCAGCGACTCGGCCTTGATGACCAGGAGAGCGCCGTTGAGCGTGTAGCGCGACTCTTCGTTGGAGATGGCGAAGATGGTGCGCGAAATCAAGGTGCGCAGTGCGGTGGTAGAAATGCTCGTCGCAGTGACGGCCGGAAACTCGGGGACCTGGGGATAGTTGGCACGCGCCATGCCGACCATCTTGGTGTTGGAGCGGCCGGACCGGATCTGCACCCAGTGGTTCTCAAGCAGCTTGATGGAAATGTCGCCATCGGGCAAAAGCTTGATGTAGTCGTAAAGCTTGCGCGCGGGAATGGTGCACGAGCCGGGTTTTTTGACCTTCACGTCGACGCTGGTGCGAATGGCCTGATCCAGGTCGGTTGCGGTGATGTACAGCCGGTCGCCCTCCGCCTCGATGAGGAAATTCGACAAGATCGGAATGGTGGTTTTGCGCTCAACTACGCTTTGTGTCGCGGTGAGTTCTTTCACCAAATCCTGGCGGCTTACGGTTATCTCCATCGCTGCCCCCTGCACGGCCGGCTTGTCCACTACGGTTTCCATCGGCATAGACTCACCTTCGCTCTGAAGCCAAATTCCGGCACTGGCCACACTCTACAACACATTACCGTCTGGCGGAAGTGGCTGTCTTTTCTACTCCTTGATTGTATTCATCCGCGCGGAACGGCGTACGTGGAAAACAGGGCCGCTTCTCTGGATTCTTTCACCCAATCTCTGAATGGCTCATCGCGGGGCGTCCATCGGCTGCCGGCGGGCGGAAAAATGTGGTTCGTGATGCGTGGAAGGTTGTGGCTACGGGATGTTAGGAAATGAGTAGTTATTAATTAGAAAAAGACAGTAATACCCGTAGTTCATGCAGGAAAAGTGGAAATCGGAACGAACTGATTCTGGGCCAGCAAGTTGCCATGCAGCGCGGTTTTCTAAAACGCGGCTGTGCAATTCAGGATTGTTGGAAATCCAGCCTGGATTGGTTGGAAGGTGACCCTGTTTTCCCACCACTCCCACAGGTTGCGAGAAGAGGCCTGTGCAAAGTCGATGTCGTATGTGAAAAGTGCGTCCATCGCTGCGTCAGGCAAGGGCTTTGGGCGACCTGATGATCCACAGGGAACGCCTTTTGCACTACCTCTGTATATGGACTCAGGGAGGAACAAATGTTTGCCGGGTTCCGTTTGATTCCCGTCGTCGATGGGTGGTTGATCTGCTTCCCGTTCCAGCACGGACAGAAGGAATATTGTTCGCGCCGCAAAGTTATCAGGCTTCGATCTGCCTAAACTCGGATGAGGGGGTTGCAGTGGCGGCGACGATCGACATTGGCCTGCTGGAAGCTGAACTCCTGCACATGATTGAGGAGGGCGCACCCGGACGGGGATTTTGCGAAGCGATCTCAGAGTTGGCAAGAACGAGCCGGTTTGTGCAGCTGCGCGAGATTTTGCCGGCGGTTGTATACGACGAGCTTTGGAGCCGCTATTTGCGGGATCCCGCGGCTTTCGTGGCTGAATGGCGAATGCTGGCTCACGAGATGCGACAGGGATTCATTCAGCATGCGCGGCTGCGGCTGACCTCGCTTACCCGGCTAAATCAGGCTGGGGATGAGGCATTCACGCCGGCGTGGCAGGAGATTCAGCGAGCGCTTGATGCTCAGCAGAACGACTTGCTGCGTGCTGCGTTTGCGCTTGAGCTTCTAGAACTGGTGGAACCTGCAGTGGAGCGTGCCACGCAACTGCGGGAATGCGTGGTGGCCGCACCGAGCTCCGAGGAAGCCGATCGCTATCTGGACGAAGCGACTCGATGCTATTTCTTTGGCCTGTTCACGGCTTGCGCGGTGATGTGCCGCTCTGTGCTGGAAGAGGCTGTGCGGCAAAAGCTGCCCGCGGCGCTTAGCCGCCAGGTTCGCACGCGGTATCGCAACGCCGCTACGCTAGGCAACCTGCTGCACGAAGTGAACAATAACCTGATTTTGACGGGGATTGATGCGGGCTTTCCGCGCGTCGCCAACGAAGTGAACGATGTGGGCAGGAAGGCTGTGCACCAGGGCATGGTAACGGAAGACGAGGCACGCGTTTGCCTGCAGAGCGCACGCGAGGCCTTGCAGTTGCTGTTGAGGAAGTGAGCGAGACACGGATTCCGGGCTGTTTACGCAGACCCGAGTTGCAGTACCCCGGCTCTTCTATACTGATCTATCCATGTCTTACGTCGCAGCCGTCGAACAACTCAACGCCATGGTTCCCGAACTCTACCAGAGCTCTGGCCAGCCTCGGCGCAAATTCTCGCTCGACGAGATTCGCATCCTGCTTTCTGCGCTCGGCGACCCGCAGCGCCGCTTCCCGTCGGTTTTGATTGCAGGGACCAACGGAAAAGGCTCAACCGCCGCCACACTGGCTTCCATCCTGACCGCATCGGGATTACGCACCGGGCTCTACACCTCGCCTCACCTCGCGCGGGTTAATGAGCGTATCCGACTGGATCGAAACGAGATAGGAGACGAGTCGTTTGCAGCCCTTTACTTCCGCGTTCACGATGCTGCACAGAGACTTGTTCTGGATGGAAGCCTTCCGCAGCTTCCCAGCTTCTTTGAGATTCTTACGGCGCAGGCTCTGCTGTGCTTTGCGGAAGCGGAAGTTGACATAGCCGTTCTGGAAGTGGGCATGGGGGGGCGGCTGGATGCGACCAACATTGTTGATCCGCTGATCTCCGTGATCACCGATATTTCGCTTGACCACACCGAATGGTTGGGCTCGACCATTACCGCGATTACACGCGAGAAAGCGGGTATTCTGCGCCGCAAGGGCACTCTGATCACGCTTCCACAGCATCCTGAGGCGAACCAGGCTTTGGGTGAGGTTGCGACCGCGCTCGACGTCCGCGGAGTGAGCGCTACGGCCTTTATGCCAGCGGTTGGCGTGGCGCCAGGTGCGCCGTATTTTGTGCAGGCGCTGAATTCAATGATCCAAGTCGACTCGCCGCTGTCGGGGGCTCATCAGCACCGCAACCTGGCCTTGGCCATTGCTGCCGCCGTCGAGTTGGCTTCAAACCATGGCTTTCCCGTGACGCCTTCTGCAATTGCTGAGGGGATTCATACCACGCGCTGGCCGGCGCGGCTTGAGCGGATCCGCCGGGACGGAGTGGAGTGGATTCTCGACGTCGCCCACAATCCTGCGGGCGCCTGGGCATTGCGTGCGGGTCTCCGGACCGCGGCGGATCAGGAGGTTCCTCGAGCGCTCGTCTTCGGTTGCCTGCGGGACAAGCCGGTGATGGAGATGGCGCAGATTCTGTTTCCGCTGTTTGAGACGGTCATTATCGCTCCGATGCACACGGCCCGCGCTGCCGCTTTGGAGGATTTGCTGGCCGCAGCAAGGTCCACGGGAACTCCGGCCATTGCAGCAGATTCGGTGGCGCACGCTTTGGAACTCGCGCGGCGGCATCGACCGCAGGGTGGGCAGGTAGTCGTGTCGGGCTCGGTTTACCTGGTGGGCGAAGCGCGGACGCTGCTGCTCGGCGATGATCCGCCTGGCGAAGCGGGGGCAAGAAAGTGAGCCAGCGGCCCAATCCTCTGCCCTGGCACTATTGCTGGCGCACCAATCTCATTCAGATCCCGATCCTGGCTGTGATTACGATTGTGTGTGGCTCCCTGTCACTTCTGGTCTCCTTTTTCGACAAGAGCGGCCGCATGCAGCAGCGATTTGCCCGCGTATGGGCTCGCGGACTGGTATGGGGATCCGGCTGCTCGGTCACCGTACGTGGGGCGGAGAATCTGGGCAAGTGTCCTGTGGCTGTTTATGCATCCAACCACACCTCGTACATGGACACGCCGGTCGTGTTCGCCTCATTGCCTTTTCAATTCCGGATTCTCGCCAAGAAGGAATTGTGGCCTATCGCATTCATTGGATGGTACTTAGATCGCTCAGGCCAAATTCCGATCGACACCGCCAACCCGCGCACTACACTTTCCAGTCTCGGCCTCGGGGTGAAGGCTTTGCGCTCTGGCATGCCGCTTTTCGTTTTTCCGGAAGGCGCGCGCACACCCAACGGCGAGCTGCAAACTTTCCTCTCCGGCGCGGCTTACCTGGCTATTCGCGCCCAGGTTCCTGTTGTGCCGATCGCACTGAGCGGGGTTTACGATCTGCTCCCTATACACACCCGCCATTTCTATCCTGGAAACATCACGCTGGCGGCCGGGGAGCCAATCGACACCACGGGGATGACGGTGCGGCAGACCGATGAGCTGACCTTGAAGATTCGGAGAGCGATTGAGGGGCTCTGCGGCGAGCCGCTGACGGAGCCAGTAGAACAGGTAACTGCCAGAATCTAAATAGGTTTCTGAAATAAAAACAAAGATAAGGCGAAGAAAGAGAAATAGGCTGCGAGGATTGGTTCAGGAGCCGATTTTCCTGTGGGACCTGGTGGCTTTACACTGATTCTGTATCTATGCCTGTTCATATCGCCATACCCGAGCCCACCAGCAGCGACCCGGAATATAACCAGCGTTCGCTCCCGCAGTATATTTCCGCGTTGGAAGCCGAGGGTGCGATTCCGGTTCTGATTTCGCTGAACGAATCTCAAGAGAGTGTGGCGCGATTGATGGCCGGCGTTCAAGGTATTTTGCTTCCCGGCAGCCTGTATGACGTGGACCCAGAGCGGTTTGGTGAAGTGCGGCTTCCGGAGTGTGGCGACTCCGATCCTGGCCGCGCGGCCGTCGACGAACTACTGCTTCAGGATGCATTCAATCTTCGCAAACCTGTTCTCGCTATCTGCGCCGGCGTTCAAGCGCTGAACGTTTGGCGTAGCGGATCGTTGATCCAGCACTTGCAAACAGAGGTCGATCACAGTCCGGGGAGGGCGGTGGCGGAAGCTCATCCGGTTCAGATTGCGCCACGATCCAGGCTGGCGTCGCTGCTTGAGGGCGGTGAAAAGGTCGAACCCAAGGTCAACTCCAGCCATCATCAGGCCATCCGCACTCCTGGCGACAATCTACGGGTGGTCGCGGTATCCCCGGTCGACGGCGTGGTTGAAGGCGTGGAACTGGATTCCGTGGATCATTTTGTCGTGGGAGTGCAGTGGCATCCGGAGAGAACATACACCCAGAGTGCCTTCTCACGCGCGATTTTTACAGCGTTTCTCGGCGCAGCGGAAGAGTGGGAACTCCGAAAACTGGAAAGCCCTGTCGCGCACAATGGCTGATGTTCCAATCGCAGAGCAACTGAATGGGTTGCTGGCCGAGGCCGGTCTTCCGCTCGCAGGGGCGGAGTTGGCCGGCAAGCTGGAAGCATATCTGGGTGTGCTCGTCCGTTGGAATGCTCGAATGAATTTGACGGCCGTTCGTGACTCTCCGGGCATTCTCTCTCGCCATTTTCTTGAATCAATCGCATGCGCACACCGATTGCCGGCGGGGGTGGGAACGCTGCTCGATTTCGGGTCAGGAGCCGGGTTTCCGGGAATCCCCGTCGCACTCTGCCGTCCTGAAATCGCCGTAACTCTCGCTGAATCGCAGGGCAAGAAAGCGGCGTTTCTTCAAGAGGCCGTCCGCACCCTCGGGATCTCTGTCGTCGTCTATTCGGCTCGGGCGGAATTGCTCCAGAAGCGATTTGATTGTGTGACGCTTCGCGCGGTGGATAAAATGCCGCAAGCCGTGCAAGCTGCCTCCCGGCTGGTGGCGCCTGGTGGCTGGGTTGCGCTGATGACGACGGAAGGGGAGTTGAGTCACCTTAAATTGGATATCGACCTCGGCTTGGGAGATTTCGCCGTTTATCCCTTGTGCGGGAGTGAGCAGCGCATTCTGGCGTTGGCCAGAAGAGGCGCCCCTGGAGAAATCTGCGCCGCTGCGGCTCCCCAATTTGTTCCACGTGGAACAAATTGAATCCCGACTAGGGAACGCGAATGTTCCACGTGGAACAACCTCCGAGCCCTGAATCAAACAGACGTCCTGAATTCCTCTTAAAGAAGCCCGAAAACTGTGCCCAATTGAGGAAGAGTTTTCCACCGCGCCGTCATTTTCTGGCTACGAGAATGCTGGCGGGCTCCAACAACCAGAACCCCTTCCCCATCAGGCGCTTCCGCACACTCTCACCTTCGTCCAGTGAAACGCTTTCCACAACGCGTACGTATTCTCCACAGTGGCTCGCGCTACCCACAAACTCCCCAAACCTTTACTCTTGATTTCCATGGGACGAATCATCGGAATTGTCAACCAAAAGGGCGGAGTCGGCAAGACAACGACAGCTATAAATCTTGCGGCTTGCCTCGCATTAGAGGGATTAACCGTCCTTCTCGTCGATTGCGATCCGCAGGCAAATGCTTCGTCGGGCCTGGGGTTTCAGCGGGACGACAATCGCAACTCCATCTACGAAGTCCTGATGGGCGACCCCCCAGCAGGCCAGGTCATTCTTCCTACTGATGTAGAAAAGCTCTGGCTTCTACCGGGTTCGAAGAATCTCACAGGCGCCAATATCGAGCTTGCAGGGGCAGCCGACCGCGCGCTCCGGCTCCGGCGTGCTCTCCAGCCGATCCAGGATCGATTCGACCTGGTGATTCTCGATTGCCCACCTGCGCTTGATCTGCTCACTTTGAACGCTCTGGTGGCCGCCGAAAGCCTCATTGTTCCCATGCAGGCCGAGTATTTTGCTCTCGAAGGCATCTCGGAGCTCATTTCAAACCTGGAACGTGTGCGAGCATCCTACAATCCCGATGTCACCATCGAAGGCGTTCTGCTGACCATGTACGACGACAGAACCAACCTTGCTCAGCAGGTGACGAATACGCTGCGTGAATACTTTCGTGATCGGCTCTATGTCACCGTCATTCCCCGCAATGTCCGACTTGCGGAGGCACCCAGCCATGGGAAGCCAGTAGCTATCTACGATCCCAAGTCGCGAGGAGCTGACGCGTATTTCGAGCTGGCCGGGGAGTTTCTGGCCCGCAATCAAATTGAAAGCCCGCGCAGCGCGGCGCGCAAGGCCGGGAAGGCCGTTCAGAGCGCCGCCCCTGTAGAGCCACCAGTACGATTTTGGCCTTACGCCTAGGCGAGCACTCTTACTTTTCCGGCGGATGCCGGCGCAACCATCTCTTTGTATACGAGCAGCCCGGCGAACTTGCCGGCATGAAGGACTAAAAGCATGACCACCGCCGCCATTGACCCCAAACGACGCGCCCTCGGCAAGGGTCTCGACTCGCTTCTTCCCCGAGTGCAGCCTATTGCTGCTGTTGAAGCTGAAGGGGGCAAGCCCCGCGAGATCAACCTCGACCAGATCGACCGCAACCCCTTCCAGACCCGCTCCCAGATGAACGAGGAGCAATTGGCGGAGTTGGCCGCCTCAATTACCTCGAATGGCGTGGTTCAGCCGATCCTGGTTCGTCCGCTGCCCAACGGCCGTTTCCAGCTCATCGCCGGCGAACGACGCTGGCGCGCATCGCAGCTTGCTGGCAAGGCGACCATCCCCGCAATTCTGCGCCAGGTCTCCGACGAGCAGGCGATGGAAATCACCATCGTCGAGAACCTTCAGCGGGCCGATCTCAACCCAATGGAACAGGCGCGCGCGTTCGAGCGTCTCTCCCGCGAGTTCCATATGACGCAGGAGCAGATGGCGCATCGCACCGGAAAAGACCGCGCTACTGTCGCTAACTTCCTTCGTTTGTTGAAGCTACCATCTACCGTGCAAACCCGCGTGGAATCCGGCGAGCTCAGCTTTGGGCACGCGCGTACCCTCCTGGCTTTCGAACACGCGGAAGAAATGGAAAAGGCAGCGCAGAGGATCATGGAACGTTCGCTTTCTGTTCGCCAGACAGAAGCTTATGTACAGGGCCTTCTGCATCCTGAAAAGACCGCCAAGAAGGACGCGAAACCCGTCCCTCCCATTGACCCGAATGTGCGCGAAGTGCAGACACGGCTTCAAAGCGCCCTGGGCCTCAAGGTCCAGATTGAAGACCACCATGGCCGCGGCCGCGTGATCATTGAATATGCCCGGCTGGAAGACTTTGATGCTCTGCTGGAGCAGCTCGCCGGTTAATGGCGCAACGATAACCGCTCGCAGACGGAGATCCCCGGATTTGCCCTTCACCCGCCGCACGCTTCTCAAGTCGCTTTCGAAAACCGCGATGGTCCTGCCTCTTGAGGAAGTTTTGCGTCTTGCGCAGCCGGCATTCGGCCTACAGGCTGCTCAGCCTCAGAAGCCTGCAGCGAATTCCCGCCCAATCTACGAAGCACCGGCCCGCTCGGCGCCCAAGGGGCTGGCTTCTCCGGTTACAGGCACGCTTCTCGGCGTTCAGTTCACGGATGTCGCTAAACAGGCCGGCCTCAACGTAAAAACCATTTTCGGCGGCGAGCACCGTAACAAGTATCTTCTTGAAACCACGGGCTGCGGTGCGGCTTTCTTTGACTACGATCAGGATGACTGGGTCGACATTTTTCTCGTCAATGGATGGCGATTTGAGGGGTTTCCCAAGGGCCAGGAGCCGGTCTGCCAACTGTTCAAGAACAATCGCGATGGCACATTTACGGACATTACTCTCAAGGCCGGCCTGGCACGCTCCGGATGGGGCCAGGCCTGCTGCGTGGGCGACTACAACAACGATGGCTGGAACGACCTTTTTGTCAGCTACTACGGACAGAACGCCCTGTTCCGGAACAACGGTAACGGCACATTTACTGAAGTCACCAAAGAGGCTGGCCTGCTGCAGTCGCGTTTGCGCTGGAATTCCGGCTGCACGTTCCTGGACTATGACAAGGACGGCCGTCTCGACCTCTTTGTGGGTAATTACATCGATTTCGACGTAAAGACCGCCCCGTTGCCGGAAGACGCCAACTGCACCTACAAAGGGATTCAGGTGGCCTGCGGCCCGCCCGGCCTTGAAGGCGGCAAAAATCTTCTCTACCGCAACAATGGCGACGGCACTTTTACGGATGTGAGCGAGAAGGCCGGCTTGGGAGGGACGCTCGGCACCTATGCGTTGAGCTGCGCCGCCGCCGATTTCGACGCCACAGGTTGGCCCAATATCTACGTCGCGAATGACTCAACTTCCGCCACCTATTATGTCAACCAGAAAAATGGCACCTTCCGCGATCAGGCCATTGAAGCGGGAGTTGCCTATTCGCCAGATGGAAAGCCGCAGGCCGGGATGGGCGTCTCTGTTGGCGACTACAACCGCGACGGCCTCCTTGACATTGTGAAGACAAACTTCGCCGGCGACACGGACTCGCTCTATATGAACCTGGGCGACGGTTCATTTGACGACCGGACCTATCAAGCTGGGTTGGGCGTCAACACGCGCTTGCTGGGCTGGGGCATCAGCTTCATCGACATCGACAACGACGGTTGGCTCGACATTCTTGTGGCCAATGGTCACGTCTATCCCGAAGTGGATGGAACTCAGGTGGACGCGGCCTATGCCGAGCGCAAGTATCTCTATCACAACCTGCGCAACGGCCAGTTCGAGGATGTAAGCCTGACTGGCGGTTCCGGCATCGTGACTCCTGTGCCGGCGCGAGGCTTCGCGGTCGGCGACTACGACAACGACGGCAATCTCGACGCTATCGTCAACTGTGTCAATGCCGCTCCCCAACTCCTTCGCTGCGATTCAACCCTGAGCCGAAGCTGGATCAAGATCCGGCTTGTCGGCGTCCAGTCGAACCGGAGCGGCATTGGCGCGCGCATAAAAGCAGTAGCCCAAACCGGCACGCCGCTGCTAAACGCCAAGCCGGGAGCACCGCTGACCCAGATTGACGAGGTCCGATCCTGCAACGGCTACTATTCTGCCAATGATCTCCGCATCCACTTCGGTCTGGGCGATGCGAAAAAGGTAGATTTGCTCGAGATTCGCTGGCCCTCCGGTATCGTGGATACGCTCAAGGATCTCGAGGTGAATCGCCTGCACGTTGTGCAGGAGGGCGGCAAGATCCTGAAAACCGAAACTTTTGCGCCAGCAAAGGGAAAAGCCTGAAAACCCGACTCCCCCGGTCTTCACGCGTCTACTGAAACGTGCAAGGATGGGTGTCCCGGCAATCGCCGGTGGGGTGTCGATTCTGTCTCGTTCCGTGTGCATGGGCGTGTTCTTCTCGATCCTTTTAGCGGGTTGGGCCGGCTTGCTGCAAAGCAATCCGACCACGACGCTGGCGGGGGCTCGGAGCGGCGATCCAAATGCCGCCTGCGCCCCGTGCCACCGGGAGATTTACCACCGTTACCGCAACACCCCCATGGC
>Ga0187847_10000559_pt1 | contig 40004 bp, 36 predicted proteins | sample June2016WEW_4_10_FD_132458 | JGI IMG/M metagenome (GOLD analysis project Ga0187847, IMG submission 132458) | Peatland microbial communities from SPRUCE experiment site at the Marcell Experimental Forest, Minnesota, USA - June2016WEW_4_10 | ecosystem: Environmental > Terrestrial > Soil >...
ATTGGTCGTGAACGGGGCTAACGTCACGGCATTGGGACTGGCCGTCGAGCACTTTCAGGGAGAGCAGGTCGTGTGGAACGGCAACGGCGGCGAAACCATCTTCTATCAGAGCGAAATGCCCTACGAAGTTCCCAGTCAGTCCGCGTGGATGAACGGCACTGTCGACGGTTACGCCTCCTACAACGTCTCGCCGTCGGTTACGACTCACAAGGCTTACGGCCTGGGCGTTTATTCCTACTTCAATCAAGGGGTGAATATCATCGCAAACAGCGGGATAGCCGCCCCTAACGTCCCCGGAGTCTCATTCACCGATTCGGCGTCCGTTTGGCTGGCCGGAAGCGGCCACATCACCTACAACATCTCCACAAACACCCCCGGAGAAACCAATAATGCGGGCACCCTGGTAGAGGGACCGTTGGATCCCAATTCCGGACCCTCTACCAACGTCAGCGATGTAGGCTCATGGGTCGGTAAGTAAGATGATCGTGGGCAGCGGCGGGACAATCGTCAACGGCACGTACGCGGTGACCCCTCAGTGCGCCACCGCGTTGCGCCTGGATGACGAAGACGCCAAGACAACGACCGGCAACCCGATCGATGTGTATACCGCGAACGGCACCGGCGCTCAGAACGGGGCTTTGAGCGATACCGGCGTCACGCCGGCCGGCTATTACAACCTCTCCACGGAGGGCGCGTATTGCTTGACGGCTTCTGGAACCACCAGCGGTTCGATAGCGGTTCTGGATCCCTGCGCCGGCACCCGTGCGCAGGCTTGGGAGGCAGTGGCATCGGGCAGCAACTACGTCTTCCATCCCGCCAGCAACACTGCCCTTTGCCTGGATGTGGCCGGCGCTTCGTCGACCTCGGGAACCGCCGTTCAGGTGTATACCTGCAACAGCACCAACGCACAGGCGTGGGCGCTCACTGTCAGCTAGCATCTTCCTAGCGGTAAGATGCTCAAGCTAGGCCCACTTTGACTGTATCACTCAGTCAGGGTGGGCCGGCTTGGCGGAGGGCGGCCCAAATCCGCCCACTTAGGATGGGTGACCCGGGCATCGCACTTGGAATCTGGACACTCTTCCCCTTGCCGGTCGCTCCATCTTCGGATTTTGGGGCCTGGAAAACCACAAGCTTCGGCGTCGCCATCCCCTTGCGCGGCGGAATGAAGCTCTCGGCGCCGCACGCGACGGCGAGCCTTTCGCGGTCGAGCAGCTTTTCCTGCTGCGCTTCGCCAATTGTCCGGCCAACGAGAATCTCAGCACGAACGGAGAATTTCCCGCTCTGTCCAGCGAGAGCCTCAAACTCTTCCATCCCAACGCCGATGGCACACCCGGCAGCACTCAGGCGGGTTGCTTCTCTCCTGACGGAAAACTCACCTTTCGGCAGTGGCAAACCATTCCGACTCCGCCATTCACCGGCGCCGATTGCCAACCGGCGTCTCCGCAGGCCGAGTATGATGCCTGCCCGACTCCGTCTATCTGTCCAGCCCAGTGCAGCGCTGGGCCGGCAGCCAGCACGCAATACGTGAAGATGATTCACGCCACCTGCAACGCCTATGCGTATCCGTACGACGATGCGATCGGTCTTTCGACTTGCATCGCGCAGACCGGGCTGGTGTACGATGTAACGTTCTACTGTCCGGAATAGGCAGAGGAACAGCATAGCTAACCGGGCGCCCCACCCTGGCCGCAAAATCGCGGCCAGGGTGGGGCGCCCGGATATTTTTGGCTGTGAGACGGGGGACGGTTGGGGTTCGTGGTTTCCCACCCTTCCGCAAAGAGCGCGGAAGGATGGGGCACCCGGTTTCATTTCAGCGGGTTGGGAACCCGCCGGTCGGAGACCTAGAACTGGTTCCAGAGCGACTGGTTGTAGACCTCGTGGTGGAACTGCACCTCGGAGCCCTTGACGAAGGTGCCCAACTCGCGCGGGCTGCGGACGGCGGCGGCTTGCTTCAGCTCGGCGTAGCGGCCCTGCACGTCCCCGCCCAGAATTTTCGCGATCCAGGCCGACGACTCGAAGTCCGCAATCGCTTTCTGGATGTTGTCGGGCAGGTAGCGGCCGCCGGCGCGGAGGTTCTCGGCGGTCGAGATTGCGCCGTCGAGGCCGGTCTTGAAGATGCCGTAGAGCGAAAGGTAGGGGTTGGCGTCGGGGGCTACGGCGCGGACTTCAGTTCTCATGGACCGGTGGTTGCCGATGGGCACGCGGACCATGGCGCCGCGGTCAACGGCCGAGGCGCGAATCTGATTGGGCGCCTCGAAGTGCGGATCGAGCCGGCGATAGGCGTTGACGCTGGAGTTGAAGATCAGGCAGAGGTCCAAGGCGCTGGTCAGAATGCGGTCCAGGAAGTTCCAGCCAAAGGTCGAGAGCTGCTCCTCGCCCTTTTCGTCCCAGAAGAGGTTGGTCTTGCCCTTGGAGACCGAGACGTTGGTGTGCATGCCGCTGCCATTGACGCCGACTACCGGCTTGGGCAGGTAGCAGGCCGTGAAGCCCATGTTGTTGGCGATCTGGCGGGTGAGCAGCTTGTAGAGCTGAATCTGGTCGGCCGCGCCGACGGCCTCGGAGTAGCTGTAGTTGATCTCATATTGGCTGGGCGCGACTTCGGGGTGGTCCTTTTCGTTCTGGAAGCCCATGGCGCGCTGCACTTCGGCGGAGGTGTCGATGAACTGGCGCAGCGGATCGAGCGGCAGGGAGTGATAGTAGCCGCCGGTGGAGATGAACTCGAACTTGCCGGTCTGGTGGTAGCTGCGCTCGGCGTCTTTGCCCGCAAAGAGGAAGCCCTCGATCTCGCTGGCCGCGTTGAGGGTATAGCCGTTGGTCTTGTGCTGCTCCTCGGCATAGCCTTTGAGCACGCCGCGCAGATCGCCGGAGTAGGCTGTGCCGTCCTTGTCAATGACGTTGCCGAAGACCAGCACCTTGCCGTTGCCGAAGACGTCGGCGGGCACCCAGTAGAAGGCGCTCCAGTCAATGCCCAGGCGCAGGTCGCTCTCCTTCTGGGCCGTGAAACCGCGGATCGACGAGCCGTCGAAGGTGAGGTTCTCGTGAGCCCCGAGGATGAACTTCTTGTCGTAGTCGAGCAGGTGAAGACGGCCTTCGAGGTCGGAAAATAGCACCGTCACGGCCTTGATCCGCTTCTCGTCGGTCAGGTATTTCAGGCGTTTTTCGCGAATTTCGTGGGCCGCGACGCGGTTGGTGCGGTCGGCTTTGGCTTGCAGGTTGAGTTCTTCCAGCTCCTCATAGGAGAGAGCAAGGAAATTGCGGTAGTCAGTGGACATGGTTCTCCTTTTGGGTGCAGATAAAGTCTAGGGGCTTTCCCACAAATTATAGAAGCTTGACATAAGGATTCCATGAAGATTTATTACTATGCCGGTGGAAAAATGCGCAAACATCCCCGCGGCGGCCTTGGCGGCCACTGTGGGGATGCGCTTTTCCTCTCATTCCGTGCCAATTCTCCTGGCTGCCAGCGCCTGGCCACGCGGCGGGATTAGGCCAAGACAGGCTCAAGCTTGGGAACGCTGTTGATCGTCTTCAGAATGCGCGAGACGATCTGATAGGGATCACCCTCGGAGTTCGGGCGGCGATCTTCCAGATAGCCCTTGTAACCGTTCTTGACGAAGTTGACAGGCAGCCGGACCGAAGCGCCGCGATCCGAGAGCCCGTAGCTGAACTTGTCGATGGCTTGCGTTTCGTGCAGGCCGGTCAAGCGCAGATGGTTGTCGGGGCCATAGACGGCGATGTGCTCGGGAATGTATTTTTCGAAGGCCGCCATGAGGGCTTCGAGGTACTCCTTGCCGCCCACTTCGCGGATGTACTTGGTGGAGAAGTTGCAGTGCATGCCAGATCCGTTCCAATCGCCCTTGATGGGCTTGCAATGCAAGACAACATCCACTTCGTATTTCTCGCAGAGGCGCATCAGCAGATAACGAGCCATCCAGGTGTCATCGGCGGCCTTGGCCGAGCCTTTGGCGAAGATCTGGAACTCCCACTGGCCTTTGGCAACCTCGGCGTTGATGCCTTCGTGATTGATGCCGGCGGCAAGACAGAGATCCAGGTGTTCCTCGACGATCTGGCGGGCCACGTTGCCCATGTATTTGTAGCCGACACCGCAGTAGTACGGGCCCTGGGGAGTGGTGGGGTGGCCGTCTTTGGGGAAGCCGAGAGGCCGCCCATCCTTGTAAAGGAAGTATTCCTGCTCAAGGCCGACCCACAAATCGGGGTCATCCTCGATCGTGGCGCGCATATTGGTGGAATTCGGAGTGCCGTCCGGGTGCATGACCTCGTTCAGGACCAAATAGGCGTCCTTGCGGGCGGCATCGGGATAGAGAGCCACAGGCTTCAGCACACAGTCTGACTTGCTGCCCTCGGCCTGCATGGTGGAACTGCCGTCAAACCCCCAAACGGGTATATCGGCAAGCGTGGGCGGAGTCTCAAAGGACTTGAGTTGAGTCTTGCCGCGAAGCTCGGGAATGGGCTTTCTGCCGTCAAGCCAGATGTATTCGAGTTTGTACTTGGTCATAGGTCTCCTTTTTTGGATGGGAATTAAGGTTGAGGGCGTTCCACTGGATTATCGGAGACAACCCATAAGAAACCCGTGAAGATTTCAGACTGATTCAGTCTAAAAAGGGGCACGAGCCAGGGCGAGCCGCAGGGTTTTCCGGACAAACAATTTGGAGGGGCGAAGCGCACGCAGTCAGGGTCTCGCCCCTGCCGAAGCGCGCCGGGAGGAAGGATTGACCTGTTAAAATCCTCTAAAGTTTTGCCGCATTGCAGGCTGGTCCGGCGCGGGAACTCCGGGTTAGAGAGGCTTTCCAATCCATAGGCCGTTACAGGCGCCGATTGCGGGGTCTTCTTGTTGAGAAAGGAGACGCTTGAGGGCAATGGATTCGGGGCGCGGCAATTCAAAAAACCGCTGGAAGGCCTGGTTCCCCCCCTGGGCCGTCGATCGGCAATAAACTGTCTGCTCACTGCTGAAATAGGTCATCGCTTGCCTCTGAGATTCATTTCCGCCGCTTCCTTTTTCGGCGCCCGGCGCTGGCGCGGCGCCGGAGTGCGGGCGCTGCTGTTCGCGCTGGAGTGCGCGCTGGGGATTGTAGCGGTCGTTCTCGTATCCGCTCTGACGCATTGGTCCGGTTGGCTGCTTCCCGTGGCCCTGCTGCTTTACCTGCTGATTGTGGTGCCCATCGCCCTGCTCTACGGATTCTGGCAGTCGGTCGTGGTATCGCTGTCGGCGGTGCTTGTGCATGGCGTCTTCGCCACGCGCCAGCCGCAAGCCAATCTGGCCACCGATCCGGCGAACTCGGTTACCTTGCTGGCCTTCGTGCTGGTGGCGCTCGTCGTCAGCCGGCTCTCGGCGCGCGTCACCGGCAACGCCAAGGAGGCCGAGTCCTGGGGCGGGCAGATGCGCGATCTGTACGAGTTCACCCGGCGCACGCTGGAGATGAATCTTCACCTGGAGCCGGGGCCGCAGTTGGCCGAACTGGTGCATGAGATCTTCGCGCTGGAGGCGGTCGCTGTCTTCGACGCGGACCTGCATGAGGTCTATCAGGCGGGAAATTGGAACGTGGACCCGCGCGAGTTGGCGCAGAACGTCTACTACTTCGAAACCACGGACGACGATCCCGATTCCGGAGTGGGGCGGCGCGTGCTCCGCCTGGGCTCCGCGCCCATCGGCAGCCTGGTGGTGCGCGGAGACACCAGCCCGCTGACCAACAACGCCATCGCGTCTCTGATCGCGATTACCTTCGACCGCTACCGGGCCTTCGCCAACGAGAGCCGCATCGAGACCGAACGCCGCACGGAGCAGTTGCGATCCACCGTGCTCGACAGCCTGGCGCACGCCTACAAGACGCCGTTGACGGCCATCCGCGCGGCCTCGACAGGGCTGAGCGAGATGGGCCATTTGTCGGCGGCGCAGGGAGAATTGGTTGCCCTCATCAATGAGCAGGCCGGCCAGCTCGGCAGCCTGACCACCCGCCTGCTCACCACCGCGCGCCTGGATGCCGGCGAGGTCACCGTTCACGCCACGCCGGTGGGCGTAGCGGCGCTGATTGAAGAGGTGGTCACCAGCCTGGGCGACCGGCTGGCGAGCATGAAGGTGGCCATTGAAATTCCCGTCGAGAGCCTGGTGCTCCATTGCGACCGCCACTTGATGGTCATGCTGCTGACGCAGTACATTGACAACGCCTGCAAGTACTCGATCTACGGCACCACCATCACCATCCGCGCCGCGCGAACCCGCGGCGAGATCGTCTTTTCGGTGCGCAGTTACGGCCCTGTGATTCCCGTCAACGACCGGGAGCGCATCTTCGACCGCTATTACCGTTCCACCACCCACTCCAACCGCGCCGCTGGCACCGGAATCGGCCTTTCGGTCGCCAAGCGCGTTGCCCTCGTCCATGGCGGCTCTGTTTGGGTCACCAGCGACGAGACGGCAGGCACCACATTCTTTGCGGCCATTCCTGCCCCAGTGCAGAAGAAAGGTTCCTGATGAAGCAGACGACTGTCATTCGCATACTTCTTGTCGACGATGAATCGGCCATCCGCAGGGCGCTGCGCCCGCCACTGGTCGAGCTGGGCTTCCAGGTCGTCGAAGCCTCGCGCGGCGAAGAGGCTCTGCAGGCACTGCGTGCGGCAGCCTTTGATGTTGTCTTGCTGGACGTGAACATGCCCGGCATCGGCGGCATTGAAACCCTGCGCCGCATCCGCGCCCTGTCGCCCAGGCTGCCCATTCTGATGCTGACCGTGCGCGATCAGGAAGAGGATAAAGTGGAGGCGCTCGAGCTGGGCGCGGACGATTATGTCACCAAGCCCTTCAGCACGCGGGAGCTGATTGCCCGCATCCGCACCACAGTTCGGCGGGTCCAGGCTCCGGCCCGCGCCGAAGACGCGCCTATCGAGATCGGCGAGCTTCGTCTGGACCCGGTCAAGCGCAAAGTCACCAAGCGCGGCCAGCCGGTGCACCTCACCCGCAAGGAGTTCGACATTCTGCACTGCCTGATGAGCCGCGCCGGCCGCGTGGTAACCTACGCCCGGCTGCTCACTGCCGTCTGGGGCGCCGACTGCCGCGAAGAGGTCGAGTACCTGCGCACCTTCGTCCGCCAGTTGCGCAAGAAGATTGAAGACGACCCGTCCAAGCCGATTTACCTGCTCACCGATGTGTATGTGGGATACCGGTTTGCCGACGCGCAGATGTTTGCCGAAGAGACAGCGGAAGAGAACGCACCCGAAGAAGCGCCCGAAAACGCATCTTAGAACTTATCCGTAAATTGCGCATTTGAGTAGCGCCGCTCTCCAGAGCGGCTGTACTGGCGGCGTCCACGCCGCCAGTACCCGTGTGCGGGCCAGGAGGCCCACACGACAGCCGACCTGGAGGTCAGCGCTACCTATATACGGACAGGCTCTTAGAGGTTCTTCACGCGATTTCCGAACCGGTGCCCGAATCCTTTATTCGTCGTAGTGCAGCAGGCTGAAGACGTCGTACTCGGTGAAGCGGTCACGGCCCTTGAGGAAGTCGAGTTCGACGGCAAAGGCCAGACCGGCGATCTCGCCACCCAACTGCTTGACTAGGTTGATCGTTGCCTCCATGGTGCCGCCCGTGGCCAGCAGATCGTCCACCAGCACCACGCGCTGGCCGGGCTGGATCGCATCCAGATGAATCTCCAGCGTGTCCGAGCCGTACTCCAGCTCGTAGGTCACGCGCGCCACCGGGGCCGGCAGCTTGCGCGGCTTGCGCACCGGCACAAAGCCGGCGTTGAGCCGGTAGGCCAGGGCCGGTCCGAAGATGAATCCCCGCGCCTCGATGCCCAGCACCAGGTCGATCTTGCGCCCGATGTAATGCGCCGCCAGCGCGTCGATCAGCTTGGCAAAGCCGACCTTGTCCTTGAGCAGCGTGGTGATGTCGTAGAAGAGAATCCCCGGTTTGGGAAAATCGGGCACCGTGCGCACCAGCGCCTTGAGGGCTTCGACATCGACGGGCTTGATGGATTCGGGCATGGGGCGGACGGCTCCTTGATCGGGGTTGGTTGTTTGGCTTCGCTTTCGATTATAGCGGGGGAAGGTCAGTTCTCAGTCGTCAGTTGTCAGTCATCAGCGACCGGGGACAACTGAAAACTGTCCACTGAAAACTGACAACTGTCCTCACCACGCCCCATCAATCCGGAACGAGCTGAGTTCGGCGGCTTCGCGTTCGTCCAAGGTGTGCTCGATCAGGTGGTCTACGCGGCTGCCGCGCGGGCCTCGGCGCAGGCTGGCGCGCAGCTCGGCCAGGTCTTCGGCCGTGCCCGAGGCGACGACTTCGACCTCGCCCTCTTCGGTGTTGCGGACCCAGCCGCGCAGGCCGAGTTCGGCTGCTTCGCGGTGGACATACCAGCGGAAGCCAACCCCCTGCACGCGGCCTTGGATGAGGAAATGAAGAACCATCGTTAGGAGTCTTACAGATGCGCCGCCCGGGCGCAACCGATGAGTAATCCGGAACCTCGAAAAAGGCGGATTGGGGTTCATGGTTTCCCACCCATTTCGCAAAGAACGCGAAATGGATGGGGCACCCGGCGTGCAATGAGCTATCACAGAAGTCAGAATTGTTGCCGGCTCACGCGCTACACTGGAGTTCACCATGGTCTTCGTTCTCGACAACTACGATTCGTTCACTTACAACCTTGTCCAGTACCTGGGAGAGCTGGGTGCGAAGGTTGAGGTCTATCGCAACGACGAACTGACGGTTGACGAGGTCGAGGCGCTGAGGCCAGAGCGGATTCTGCTCTCGCCGGGGCCTTGTACGCCGAGCGAGGCTGGCATTCTGGTTCCGCTGGTGCGGCGCATGGCCGGCAAAGCGCCGATTCTTGGCGTCTGTTTGGGCCATCAGGCCATCGGCGAGGCCTTCGGCGGCCAGGTCGTCCGCGCCAGCCACCTGATGCACGGCAAGACCAGCCCGGTGGAGCACGACGGCAAAGGCATCTTCGCCAAGCTCGACTCGCCGCTCACCTGCACACGCTACCACTCGCTCATCGTGGCCGAGGAGTCGCTGCCCGCTGAGTTAATGGTCACTGCGCGCACGCCGAGCGCCAACGGAGACGGCTCGGTCATCATGGGTGTACGCCATCGCACGCTGCCCATCGAAGGCGTGCAGTTCCATCCGGAGAGCGTCTTGACCGAGGGCGGCCACCAGATGATCCGCAACTTTTTGGAGATGTGAGTTGCGATGCGGTCAGGCGATGCAGGACAGATGCGCGTGAAGGGCACGGGTCATTTCGTACTCTGCTGCTTGTTAATGACGCCTCTGCTCCACGGGCAGGAGCCAGCTGCGGCTCCGGCTCCCGCGGCTCAGATCCCCGCGCCGCAAGCTGGCCCCATCGCCATCGTTCCCATCGATACAAAGAATCCCGACGCAGCGGCGAATGTCACGGGCGCGCTTGAGGTCTCGCAGGGCAAGGCCATCATCGCGGCCAGCGGCTCGGTGACCTCCGGCTCCGCGACCACCGAGGTCATCCTGCCCCATCGCGGGGTGCTGCGCGTCTGCGCTTCGACCACGGTCCACCTGGCCGCCGACACGAGCGTTCCCGCCGGCCAGACGCCCAGCCTGATGATGTCGATGGATCACGGCGCTGTCGAGATGAGCTTCGCCGCCAGCCCCGCCGCCGGTTATAACGCCGACATTCTGCTGACGCCGGATTTTCGCATCCTCATCGGCGCTCCCGGCGCGGCGGAGGTCAAGGTGCGGCTCGGCCAGCGCGGCGACACCTGCGTGGATAACGCCGGGGTCCCCAGCGACAGGTCTTCGTCGCTGGGGTGGAACGCGGGCGCGAATGCTCCATATGTTTTGGTGTCCAGCGTCTTCGATGGCGGCAATTACCGCGTGCAGGCCGGGCAGCGCGTGATGTTCGAGCACGGCAGCCTGCGCGAGGTGGTGGACAACGAGAAGGAACCTTGCGGCTGCCCGCCCGCCGCTCCCAAGGGGAACGAGTTTCCGCTGGCGCAGAGCGAGGGCCTAGCGCCGCTGCCCAAGCTCGTTCCCAGCGCAGCCGATCTGGGCGGCGTGGCCACGCCCATTGAGCCTTTGGTTTACAAGTCCACCGACCATGCAGCGCAGCCCGCCGCTGCGCCGCCTGCCGAGGCCGCTGCCGGAGATCAACCCGCAACCTCGCCCGCGGCCCAGAAGAAGCCTGGGTTCTTTGGCAAGATTGGCCGCTTCTTCAAGCGCGTCTTCGGCGCGGAGTGAATGACAGGGAATAATTCCTCGCCTACATCTCTCTCGCGCGCTCGATGGCGCGGATCACCGCCGAGGCCTTGTTGATAGACTCCTGGTATTCGAGTTCCGGGACGGAGTCGGCCACGATGCCCGCGCCGGCCTGAAGGCAGCCCTTACCGCCGATGGCTAGCATGGAGCGGATGGCGATGCAGGAGTCGAGGTTGCCGGAGAAATCCGCGTAGAGCACCGCGCCGCCGTAAGTCCCGCGCCGCGCCGGCTCCAGCTCTTCGATGATCTCCATCGCACGTACTTTGGGCGCGCCGCTGAGTGTGCCGGCGGGGAAGCAAGCGCGCAGGGCGTCCACCGCCGTGAGTTCCGGTTTGAGCCGGCCCTCGATGGTGCTGACGATGTGCATCACGTGGGAGTAACGCTCGACGAACATCAGCCGGTCCACCTTGACCGAGCCGAACTGGCTGACCCGACCCACATCGTTGCGGCCCAGGTCCACCAGCATGACGTGCTCGGCGCGCTCCTTTTCGTCGCCAAGCATCTCCTCGGCCAGCGCGGCGTCTTCGGCCTCGGTGGCCCCGCGCGGGCGGGTTCCAGCGATGGGCCGGTACTCGACTTTACCTTGATGGACGCGCACCAGCAGCTCCGGCGACGAGCCTGCAAGCTCGACAACCGCGGGTTGTTTTGATTTTTTGGTTGAGTGTTTAGGATGGTCGGGCACATCGCCCAGCGGACCCTCCGGCGCGAAGCGCAGAAAGAACATGTAGGGGCTGGGGTTGACGGTGCGCAGCGCGCGGTAGACCTGGAAGCTGTCGGTCTCCGGTACAACATCGAAGCGCTGCGAGAGGACGGCCTGGAAGATGTCGCCTGCGGCAATGTACTCCTTGGTGCGCTTGACGGAGGCCAAAAAATCCTTTTTGGCCGTGCGGTACTTCACCTTGAGCTTGCCTTTGCCTTTATGCGAAGGCAGCTTGGGCAGCGGCTGGGAGAGGCGCTTTTCGAGCCGGTCGAGCCGCGCCACGGCCTTGTCGTATTCGTCTCCGGGGGCGCGGGCAGCCTTGCCGCGCGTGACATCGGCGGTGACCACCAGCCAGATCTCCTTGCGCACATGGTCAAAGGCCAGCACCTCATCGAAGAAGAGCAGGCAAGCGTCGGGAACTCCCAGTTCGTCCTTGGCCAGCGACGGCAGCCGCTCGATCTGGCGCACCGCATCATAGGCGAAAAAGCCTACGGCTCCGGCGGTAAAGGGCGGCAGCCCCGGCAGCCGCGCCGGCTTGTGGCCCGAGAGCGCGCGGCGCAGCACGGCAAAGATGTCGCCCTCCGTCTGAACGACCTTCTTGCCCTCGGTGATGACGATCTCGCGCCCGCGCGCGACGATCCGCTTGAAGGGAGCCAGGCCGATGAAGGTGTAGCGGCCCACCTGCTCGCCATTCTCGACCGACTCGAGCATGAAGCACTCGCGCTCCGGCCAGGCGGCGCGCAAAAAGGCCGAGACCGGCGTCTCCAGGTCGGCCGCCAGGATGCGGCAGACGGGAACAAGCGTATGCTCTTTGGCGAGCGCGAGGAACTCCTTGCGGCTGGGCTGGACGGGATTGGCTGAGGCTTTCACAGAATCAGTGTAATCGCTGGCCGCGCTGGAGGGGCCTGTCGCGTCTATCATAGGTTGAGGACGCCTTCCGCGGAGCATGGCCGGGAGGGCCATTGGAGAGATTATGGAATCGGTATCCCTTGAGCAGGAGATCAATCCCTGGGAGGCCCAGGCTGCTCGATTTGACTTTGCGGCGCGCAAGCTGAACCTGGAAGATGGCTTGTGGAAGATGCTGCGCATGCCCGCGCGGGAGATCATCGTTCACTTTCCCGTAGCCATGGACGACGGGCGCATCGAGATGTTCACCGGCTTCCGGGTGCAGCACTCGATCGCCCGCGGCCCGGGCAAGGGCGGCGTCCGCTACGCGCCGGAGGTGACGCTGGACGAGGTGCGCGCCCTGGCCAGTTGGATGACCTGGAAGTGCGCGGTTGTCAACATCCCCTTTGGCGGCGCCAAGGGCGGCGTCATCTGCGACCCGAAGAAGATGAGCGCGGGCGAGCTGGAGCGCATGACCCGCCGTTATACCTCGGAGATCATCGATTTCATCGGGCCGGAGAAGGATGTGCTCGCGCCCGACATGAACACCAACGAACAGACCATGGCCTGGATCATGGACACCTACTCGATGCACATGGGGCACACGGTCACCAGCGTGGTCACCGGCAAGCCTATCAACATCGGCGGCTCGCGCGGCCGGACCGAGGCCACCGGGCGCGGCGTGCAGGTGATCTGCGACGAGAGCATGCGCTACCTGAAGATGCCCATCGACGGCTGCCGGGTGGTCATCCAGGGATTTGGCAATGTGGGATCCAATGCCGCCCGGCTATTGATGGAGCGCGGCTACAAGATTGTGGGCATTGCCGAGTTTGACGGCGGCTTGGCGAACCCCAACGGCATCGACATTCGCCAGTTGCTCGATTACAAGCGGCGCAACAACACCATCCTGGGCTTCCGCGGCGCCGAGCCCATGCCCAGCGAGGAGCTGCTGGTCGAGGAATGTGAAATCCTCATCCCCGCGGCCACCGAGAACGTGATCACCAGCCGCAATGCCGACAAGATCAAAGCGCGCGTGATCGTCGAGGGCGCCAACGGCCCAACCACCGCGGTGGCCGACGACATCCTGGCGGAGAAGCGCATCTTCGTGATGCCCGACATTCTGGCCAATGCCGGCGGCGTCACAGCCAGTTATTTTGAGTGGGTGCAGGACCGCCAGGGCTATTTCTGGAAGGAATCCGCCGTCAACGAGCAGATGGAAGCCATCCTGCGCGACAGCTTCGACGATGTGGTGCGTTATGCCGAGGCGCACAATGTGAACAACCGCATCGCAGCCTATATGCTGGCCATCGACCGGGTGGCTTACACCATCAAGCAGCGCGGCATCTACGCATAGCTCCTACGGCGGGCCGGGTGAGAAGCAGAGACAAGAGCGGGATGGGCCTCAGGCCTGTCCCGCTTTTTCTTTGCGCGCGGCGCAACTATTCCTGTGCTGCGCTGTTCTTACTGAGGGAAGTAGAAAACCCAAGGAGAACTAAGATGTACAACCTTAGCCGCACCTTATCAAGGTGCGTTGCGATGCTACTCGTGTGTGTGCTGCCGGCGCCGTCTATTGCCTATGCAGCGGCCAAACCACTTACTCCCGAACAGGTTCACGCGCGCGTCGTCAGGCTCGGCTTGGGAAGCTGGGTGGGAGTGCGCTTGCAAAACGGCACGGCGTTTTCGGGCAAGCTCGTCAGCGATGACAGCCAAGGCTTCCTCTTGCAGCAGTACGGGGCCGCGGAGCCGACGAAGGTGGCGTACAGCGATGTCTTCGAGGTTGAGACGGGGATGCCTGTGGCCAAGACTTCGCGGAAGCCGTTGACTCCCGAAGTCGTTCACGCGCGAATACTCAAGCGCGGCATGGGATATTGGGTTGGCGTGCAATTGGAGAATGGGGTCGCATTTTCCGGAAGAATCGTCAGCATTGATCAGAACTCCTTCGGCCTGCAACTATATGGCGATCCAAACGTGACGCCGGTGGCTTACAGCGATGTCGTCTATCTGGAAACGGGAACGCCCCCCGCCGCGTTCTGGGCTATCGCAGGGGTGATGGTAGCCACGGGAGTTGTGGTGCCGCTGGTGATGGTTCATGAATTCAACAAGGACAGGCTGCAGATGCCCGCCTTGCCCGCCCAGCCGGTCTTTCCAGTCTATTAAGGGCTTTCATTGTTCCCGCGCCCCGCGCGTCGCAAGACGGCGCGGAGCGCCTCCGGTTCGATGCGCGGTGCAATAATGGTTTCAGGCCTCAAGCGACACAATGGCGCGCCGCGACCCGCATGAACCTGCCCAACTCCATCACGATGAGCCGGATCGTCATGATCCCGCTGCTGCTTTGGATTCTGACGCCGCACTTTCCCTGGCAGGGCAACGGCGCGCAGGAGATTGCGGCGTCGGTGCTCTTTGTGCTGGCCTCGATCACCGACGGCCTGGACGGCTACCTGGCCCGCAGACGCGGGCAGATCACCACCATGGGCATGCTGCTCGACCCGCTGGCCGACAAGATCATGGTCACCAGCGCCTTTGTGGCGCTGGTGGCATATAACAACGCGGTGGTCAAAGTCTGGATCGTGGTCGCCATCATTGGTCGCGAGTTTCTGATCAGTGGCCTCCGCTCGATTGCTTCGACAGAGGGGTTCACCATCGAGGCCAGCGACCTGGGCAAGCTCAAGACGGTCATCCAGATTGTCTCGGTGGTCTCCGCCTTTTTGGCGCATCGCTGGGTCCAGTGGCAGTTCGGCTTGCTCATCGTGCCAGTCAAGTGGATTGCCATAGCCGCGATCTACTTCACACTGCTGGTCTCCACCATCTCGGCGATCGATTATTTTGTGGGCTTCTGGAAGAAGATCGACCACGCCAGCAAAGATCGGCGCAAGTCTTTCGTGCTCACCCGCCGCAAGAGAGCCAGTACGCCCAGCGGCACGCAGTGACCGCCGCGCCCCCAAGCCCGTGTGCGACAATCCACACAAGACCGCTTTCTCTTATGCGAGCTTCTCGTCCTTATTTGCTGAGCGCCGTTGGATCGGTTCTGGCTGCCGTGCTGGCCTGGGGGCAACCACCGCTTCCGCTGGCCCCTCGGATATCGCCGTCGCCATCGCCCCCGCCCTCGGCACCCTTGGTGCTGGCCGGCGGCACGGTGGTGGACGTGACCAACTGGGGCCGCTCGGCCAAAGACCTCGAAGACGCCATTGTCATTGTGCGCGAGGGCCGCATCGCCGACGTCGGCTCGCGGATAGCGGTTCCGATCCCCAAGGATGCGCGGGTGATCGACTGCACCGGCAAGTTTCTCATTCCCGGCCTGGTGGATGGCTTTGCCGGCATGAACTCGCAGGGCCAGGCCGACGCTTATCTTTATATGGGCGTGACCACGGTGGTGGCCAGCGGCGATGCCCGACGCGGAGCCGTCGATCTTGCGGCCTCGCCCAGCCCCCACCTGTATCCGCTCGACTCGATCGGCTCGACCGACAACTGGAGCCTGCTGGCCAAGCGCCCGGAATGGGCGCTCAAGCTCAGAGAGGGCACTCGTCCGGCCGAGCTGAGCCCGCAGGATACGGTTCGCCAGCTCACCGACACGGCCAAGCTGGGGACGCGCGCGCTGTGGCTGGGCCACAACCTCACCGCCGCCAATACGCAGTGGATCATTGCCCGCGCCCACCAGTTGGGCCTGGTCACCTATGGCGAGTTCGTTTCCACCCCCTACGATGTCGGCGTCGAGGCCGGCGTCGATGCGCTGCTGCACATGAGCCGCTACGAACTGGGCGTCATTCCCGACGAACTGCAGCGGCCGCTGGTGGAGGACTCCGAAGGTACGGCCGCGAATACCGCCTACGAATACGCTGAGCGCTTGCCTCCCACCAATCCTCAACTGAGCGGGTACGCCCGCTTTCTCGCCACCCAGCATGCCGCGCTCATGCCCACGTTCAGTATTTTCTACGCGCAGTTGCCGGGGCATCGCAACCTGTGGAAGGATCCGGCCGCCGCGCTGCTCGACCCGGCGCGCGTCTTCGAGCCCACCAACATCGCAACCGGCGAACTGGACTATCCGCTTCCCGCCTGGACCCGCCACTTGCCCGCTGTGAGCCAGCGCTACATGGAAGAGAACCTGCGCAAGAAGGCTGACCAGTCAGCCCTGCGGCTGTGGCTCATCAACGAAACTCTGTTTTCCGCTTACCCGCACTACCTGGCCGCCTCGGGAGCGCCGGTCCATGCCGCTTTGCCCGGCATCTCCATGCACACCGAACTGGAACTGCTGGTCCGCCTGGGGCTTTCGCCTCGCGAGGCCCTGGCCGCCGCTACCAACAACTATAGTCTCCAGTTCGGTTGGAACGAGCTGGGCCTGATCGCCCCCGGCCGGCGGGCGGATATTCTGGTGATCGACGGAGACCCCACCCAAAACATCTGGAATGTCCGCCGCATCTCCACCCTCATCGTGGACGGCAATGTGATCGACCGCGAGAGATTGTTGAATTTGAAGCGCTGAAGCCGCGCCCTTCGAATTCACGGCATTCCGGCCGGCTGCAAGCAGAACCCGCGCGCATCGGTTAACGTAAAGACAGCAGTGTTGAGCGGATTTCCCAAGCCATGACCGATTCCCCATCGCAGCCGCTCTCCGAGCCGAAGCGCCATAATACGTGGCTCGTTCTGATAGCCGCCTTCAAGCTGGCACAGGCTGCCTTGTTTGTGGCTATCGGCGTGGGCGCCCTGCGGCTGCTCCACAAGGATCTGGGCGACATGCTGCTCCGGCTGGCCCACCATCTGCACTTCAGCCCCGAGTCGCGCTTCGTCGACTTTGTGCTCGACCGGGCGTCGATCGTCGATGACCGGCTGCTGCGAAGATTCAGCCTGGCCGTCTTCTGCTATGCCGCGCTCGGCCTTGCCGAGGGTATCGGTCTGTACCTGGAAAAGGCCTGGGGAGAGTACCTGACGCTGGGAATTACCGCTTCCTTCCTGCCCTGGGAGATCTTCGAGGTAATGCGCAGAGTGACCTGGATCAGGTCCAGCTTGCTGCTGGTCAACGCGCTGGTTTTTATCTATCTATTGAAGCTGGTAGCCGAGCGGCAACGGAGCAAAAAGGAATCGCTGGCCGTTGGCGAATAGTGACTTCGCTTTTTGTTCGCTTATATCATAAGCAGCGCCCTTGCGGGGCAAAGATTTTTTCGCGAACCATGAAAGTAAACTTGCACTATTCGTAGTGGTCTCACATTAGAAACTATCTATTACTTGTGCTTTTGGTTAAATGCTGTCTCCACCCGCCCCTGTCCCCTAAAAATCCGGCCCAAAAAACATGAGTTTTGCATCTATCGCGCCGCAGTCTTTTGTGTAATGCTTGGGTCTATTAGGGCCAAAGCGGGAGCAAACGGGCCAACGATCATCGATTCGTTGGGCCGTCTCAGAGCGCTCGGCCCGGTTTGAGAAGCAAATGGCAGATAGTCCAGAAACCACCCCGGCCGGCGAACCAGAGACCTCCATGGAGGCTGCCGGCGGCGCTGTGGGCGCCTGGGACGATCTGCAAGTTGGGTTCATCGGTAATCCGAAAGCCAAGCTGGACGACCGCGGACGTTTGAAATTGCCTGCCGAGTTCAAGAGTTTCATCGAAAAAAAGTACGGCAAGGACTTCAATGCATTTTACATCGTCAGCCGGGAGGGCAAGGACGCGGAGATTTATGCGATGCCGGAATGGCAGCAGCATATGGCGAAGGTCTTCAAGATGCCCAAGAGCAGTCCGGCGCGGCAGAAGCTGCTGGAGCGGTACACGCTCTTTGGCGACCGGGCTGACATGGACCCGCAAGGGCGGCTGCTCTTTCCCGAGGAGTTGCGCAACGCGGGCATGGTGAACGTGGAAGTAAAGGTTTCGGGCGAGGGAACGCTGTTGCGAGTGAAGAGCCTGAACAATTTGCGCGAGAGCGTGAAGACCAATCCGTTCACCGCGCAGGAGACCGACTCACTCACGGAATACGATGTGTAGCTTGTATTCGCAAAGGCCTCTCAGGAGGCGCGCATGACAAAGCCGCCGGAACGACATGCGCCAGTTCTTTTAGAGCAATCGCTCGATTTTCTCCGGGTGCGCCCTGGAGCCACGGTGGTGGATTGCACGGTGGGGCTTGCTGGGCACGCATCTGGAATTGCCAGGCTGCTGGGGCCGCAGGGTCATTTGATCGGCTTTGACCGGGACGCGGAAGCGCAGGCGTTGGCACGGGAGAAGCTGGATGGAGTTTGCGCCGAGTTAGGCAATGAGTCGCCGCGAGTTACTTTGATCCGCGAGGCCTTCAGTTCGGTCGAACGGCATTTGCAGCCGGCCTCGGTGGATGGTTTACTGGCCGACTTCGGAGTGAGCAGCCTGCAACTGGATGAGGCTTCGAGAGGATTCAGTTTTATGGCGGACGGGCCTTTGGATATGCGGATGGACACGCGTTCCGGGACGACCGCCAGTCAAGTGGTAAATGAGGCTGGTGAGCGCGAGCTTGCCGATCTCGTTTACGAATACGGAGAGGAAAGGAGGTCGCGGAGAATCGCCAGAGCCATTGTACGCGGGCGGCCGATAACAACCACGGGGCAGTTAGCCCGTATAGTAACATCGGCCGCTCCGTCAATGAAACAGGCGCACATTCATCCGGCGACCCGGACCTTTCAGGCTCTTCGTATTTATGTTAATCGCGAGTTGGATGAGATCAGGGCCTTGCTGGAGGCCGCGCCCAGGCTGCTGAAGCCCTCCGCAAGACTGGCCGTCATCAGCTTTCACTCGCTGGAAGATCGCATCGTTAAGGACAGCCTGCGCGAGGGTGCGCGGCAGGGAATCTGGGAGATTCTCACCAGGAAGCCGGTAACAGCCGGCGAGGAAGAGTTAGAGCGCAACCCGCGCTCGCGCAGCGCCAAGCTGAGAGCGGCGGAAAGAACAGCTACTAGCTTTTAGCTCTTAGCTTCTAGCTTTTGGCTTTGTCTTCGGAGACTCGGGCGTTTGCAGCTTTTATGAACGTTGTTTGATTGGCAAAGAAGTTCTTAAGCCAACGGAACAGAGCTAAGAGCTAGAAGCTAGGAGCTAGGAGCTAAAAGCTAACGGCTCGGGAGGTAAAGATGGCGGCATGCACAACAACCTATTTCGAAGCGGGCAGAAGCTTGAGCGCACGGATCGCCGAGCGGAACGCCGAACTGCTGGCCCAGCAAGCCCTGCGCCGGCGGGGCATGCGCACGCCGGAGTTCTGCTTCCCCAAGCATTTCGATAACAGCCGCCTGGTCAAGGCGCCCGATCCGGCGCGGGCACGCCAGATCCGCCTCTTCACTACGGTCACGACCATTCTTTTCTCGATGACCATGGGCTATGGCCTGCTGCACTTCAGCGCCATCGAGAGTGGCTACCGGATCGAGTCGGAGAAGCAGATGCGCGAGCAGTTGCGCGAGGAGAATCGCCAGTTGCGCCTCTCCGAAGCGCAGCTCACCCAGCCGGAGCGCATCGACCGGATGGCCCGCGAGATGGGCCTTGCCGAGCCGCAGCCGGGCCAGATGGTTCACTCCACCGCCGCTCCCGACGCCTCCGCTCCGGCTCTTGCGCAAGCCGTTCCTCCAGCGCCCGCCGGGAGAAGCAGCTACTAGCTTCTAGCTGTTATCTGAAAGCTAGAGGCTACATCGGAGCGATTGTCCATGGCGTCCCCTGTTCGACCCAGCCGGAACCGCAACAGCCCGCCGCGCGCCACGCCTCTCAGGCTGGCGCGTTTCTGGCTTATCTGCCTGTTCTTTTTTTTCTGGGCCGTCGTGATTGTTGTCCGCCTCTTCTGGCTCCAGGTGGTGCGCCACAACGATTATGTTGAGCGGGCGCAGAAGCAGCAGCAGCGCACCTTCGAGGTGGCTCCGCGACGCGGCGTGCTCTATGACCGCAACCTGCGCGAGTTGGCCATGACCGTGCAGGTTGACTCGATCTTTGCCGTGCCTACCGAGATTGACGACAAGCAGGCGGCCGCTGAAGCCCTCGCCGCCGCCGTGCATACCGACCCCGACGATGCGCAGACTACCGCTCAGCAGATCGATGCCCGCCTTGAGGCCGGGCACAGCTTTGCCTGGGTGGCGCGGCGGGTGACGCCCGAGGCTGCGGCGCGCGTAAAGGCGCTTCCCCTCAAGGGAATCTATTTCCAGAAGGAGTTTCAGCGCTTCTATCCGGACAACGAAATCGCCGCGCAGGTGCTGGGCTATGTGGGCCTGGACGACAACGGCCTGGGCGGCCTGGAACAGAAGTTCGAGCCGCGGCTGCACGGCCTCTCGGGCCGCATGTACACGGCCATGGACGCGCGCCGCCATGTGCTCGGCTCGAGCGAGAGCGAACCGCAGCCGGGGCAGAATCTGGTGCTCACCATCGACGAGAACATCCAGTTCCTGGCCGAGCGGGCGCTGGATCACGCCATGGACCGCACCCACGCGGACAACGGCACCGTGGTGGTGCAGGACGCGCATACCGGCCAGATTTTGGCACTCGCCATTCGCCCCACTTTCAACCCCAATCTCTTTCGCCGCACCACGCCGGAACTGCTGCGCAACCACGCCGTCAGCGATGTCTACGAACCGGGCTCGGTCTTCAAGCTGGTCACCTATTCAGCGGCCCTCGAACAGGGCGTCGCCCACCCCGACGACATGATCGACTGCCAGGGCGGCCAGATCAATCTCGCGGGCCGCATCATCCACGACGACAAGGGCGAACACTACGGCGTCATCACGGTGCATGAGGCGCTGGAACACTCGAGCGATGTGGCCGCCGTCAAGCTGGCGCTCAAAGTGGGCCAGGACCGCTTCTATCAATACATCCGCGACTTCGGTTTCGGCCAGCGCTCGGGAGCGGAGCTGCCCGGCGAGACGCGCGGCTTGCTGCGGCCGGTCAACAAGTGGGGCGCATCGTCGATCGGCTCGATCGCCATCGGCCAGGAGGTTGGCGTGACGCCGCTGCAACTGGTCTCGATGGTTTCGACGATCGCCAATGGCGGCGTCTACCTGCCGCCAAGGGTGCTGATGCCAGGGCAATTAGATCAGGGCGCCAACGGCCCAGCGCTGGCCGCACCGCAGGTGCCACGGGCGTTCGTGCCGGGCGGCGAACTGCCCAATCCGCTGCCCGCCGGCGCGCACCGAGTCCTCTCCACCATGACGGCAGCGCAGATGCGCAAGATGATGGAGGGCGTCGTCCTCTACGGCACAGGAAAAGCGGCGCAGCTCAACGGCTACTCGTCAGGTGGAAAGACAGGCACGGCGCAAAAGATCGACCCAGCCACGCACCTCTACTCGAAGACCATGCACATCGCCTCATTTGCCGGCATCGCTCCGGTCAACAACCCGGTAATCGCCGTCGCCGTGGTGATCGATGACCCCAAGGGCGCGTCGTATTACGGAGCGGAGGTTTCCGCGCCGGTCTTTGCCGAAGTGGCGCAGCAGGTGCTTGAGTATCTCGCCGTGCCCCACGACATCGATCTGCGGCGGCCAAGGGCGGTTTTCAAGTCCGATTTGCCGCTGGCCGAAGACGACGCCCCCGAACACACCGGGGACGTCAACGCACTCTACGCCGCGGTCAACGATCTGCCCAGCGACGATCCCCTGCGCGGAGGCAGCCAAGATGCCCTGCGCGCGCCTGCAAGCCAGCCTGCGGCCGCAAACCAGCAAGCCGCCGCAACCCAATCGCAAGCCAACGGTCAAGCTGCAAGCGTGACCACAAACGGTCCGGCCTCCGCGCCTCAATCCACCGCCGGGCTTCCGTCTGCTGGGCCTCAGGCATCCACCACCGTCATCGTCGCCGACGGAAAGACCCTGCGCGTTCCCTCGCTGATCGGCCTGCCGGTGCGCAAGGTCATCGAGCAGGCCGCCGCCGCCGGCCTTGAAGTCCAAATCACCGGCAACGGCACGGTGCGCGAACAAGCCCCCGCCGCCGGAACCATGGTCGCGCCGGGAACCAAAATTGTGGTTCGCTGCGGGCGGTGAGGCAATCCACAGGGGCCACGATATCTATATCTCCTTTGGCCAGCGGTCAGTTCCCGCGAGAGACTCGCCCGTCTCCAGAAGAGTCTTGAGACTCGACAGGATGTGCGGCCAGCCAATCGAAACGGCCTTGACCAGCTTCGACTCGCTCCTGTCCATCGTGTGCGTCACGGTCAGCTTCACCGTCCCGCCCGCCGGCTCGAGCTCGTAGGTCAGGCGTGAGTATCCCTCCGCGGTCATTTCAGGAAAAAGATGGTTTTGCCAAGTCAAGACGAGTTTCCTGTTCGGCTCGATTTCCACAACTTTGCCCGTATCCGCCACGCGCCCATCGGGGATGACGAGCCGCCACGAAGCGCCCGGTTTCCACTCCGATTCCTGGACGGTGTCGCACCAGAACTTGCGCGTGAACTCCGGCTCGGTCAGAGCCCGCCAGAGTTTCTCCGGCGTGGTGCGGATGTAGGTCACATAAACAAACTCAGATTCAGCCATTGGTCTCTCCCTCCAGTTTTGCTTTGAGTTCGGCGAGGGCGCGCAGGCGTCCCCGCTCATACTTGCCGATCCAGCGCTCGGCGATCTCGTGAATGGGCATGGGATTCAGATAGTGCAATTTCTCCCGGCCCCGCCAGATCGTGACCACCAATGTTGCCTCTTCAAGCAGCAGGAGATGCTTCGTCACGGCCTGGCGGCTCATGTCAAGGTGTTGGCAAAGCTCACCCAGCGTCTGCCCGTTCTCCGCACGCAGCCTGTCAAGCAACAACCGGCGTTCCGGGGCCGCGAGCGCCTTGAAGACCTTGTCGAGATCGCCGTCCATTGCCAATATAATAGGCAACTATTTAGTTGCATGTCAAGAGCAGAGCCCACTTGGCTTCATCAAGCAGGGGGAAGACAGATACCTGCGAGGCGCGCGATTATGAAATGAGAGGAACTAGTCTCGTGAGTAAAACCGATTTCTTGATATCCACATTAAAGGCAGTCGTCGATTCAAAGAGTTTCCTCGAATTCGTCCGTGCGCTAATCGCCGATCGTGAGGATGAGATTCAGAAGGAGAAGATTTGCCCATCATCGCCTTACGGCCCAGGTGCTAACGGGTGGGAGAATGGATCGATCGAAGCATTCCTGGACGCAGCAGTGTCGTGGGCGGAAGCAACAAATTTCGGAGAGCGGCGAAAGGATTTGGCAGATAACCCCTGGCGCCAATTTGCTGAATTTCTCTATCTTGGGAAAATCTACGAATGAGCGCCATTGGGCGAACTTGCGCGGATTGAGGAAAAGGCAACCAAAGCGGGCAGCGGAAGTGAGGTCGCGATCCAACAATCTACAATGGAAGCCGTGATGAACTGGAAAGAACTGATCGATGAAATCACGGCAGTCGGCGCGGGCGGCGGCTCTGAGCTGCCGGTCACCGGCGTCGAATACGACTCGCGCAAAATAAAGCCCGGCGCGGTCTTTGTCGCCATGAAAGGCGGCTCGACCGACGGCAACCGTTACGTCGAAAAAGCCATCGACGCGGGCGCTTTGGGCATCATCACCGACTCCGCGCCGAAGTTCGACCACCTGCTGGTCTTCGAGGCGGGCCTGCCAGTGCTTGAGGTCGAGCACGGACGCCGCGCGCTGGCCCAGGCTTCGGCGGTCTTCTTCGGCCATCCCGAACGGCGGCTCGCCGCTACGGGAATTACCGGGACGAATGGCAAGACAACAACAGCCTTCCTCGTTGAGGCGCTGCTCAACGCCGCGGCGCGCACTACGGTGCTGGTCGGCACGATCGAGTACCATGTCGCCGGCGAAGTGCGCCCCTCGCTGCACACTACCCCCGAGTCGCGCGATCTTTTTGAACTGATGGCCGAGGGCGTTGCTCGCGGAGCAACTGAGCTGGTCACGGAGGTCTCCAGCCACGGCCTTGACCAGGGCCGCGCGGCGGGCTTGAATTTCGACGTGGCAGTCTTCACCAACCTCACCCGCGACCACCTCGACTATCACGAGACGATGGAGAAGTATTATGCCGCCAAGCGCCTGCTCTTCGACGGCACGGTCTATCCGGCTCCGCGGGTCGCCGTGATCAACGCGGACGATGCGCACTCGAAGCAGTTGGCTGCGGCAGCGCGGCGGGCTGGCGCAGAGGTTAGCACCTACGGAATCTCCCAGGGCGACTGGCGCGCCGCCGGCTACACGCTCACGCCCTCGGGCGCTCTGATCGAACTCGAAACCCCGGCGGGCGCGGCCAAAGTCAACTCGCGCCTGGCCGGCGAGGTGAACATCCTCAACCTGCTGGCTGCCCTCGCCTCGGCCTATGCGCGCGGCGTTCCGTTTGCCGATCTGGTCGAATTCGTTCCCCGCCTCCAGCCCGTTCCTGGCCGCTTTCAATCCGTCGATGCGGGCCAGCCCTTCACGGTGATTGTGGACTACGCGCACACCGACGACGCGCTGCGCAACCTCACCGCCCTTGCCCGCCAGATCACGGCTGCGTCCAAAGGGCGTGTCATAACGCTCTTCGGTTGCGGCGGCGACCGCGACCGCACCAAGCGGCCCAAGATGGGCCAGGCCGCCGGCGCGGGCAGCGATTACATTGTAGCTACCAGTGACAATCCGCGCTCCGAGGAGCCGCTCGCCATTCTGGCCGAGATCGAGCCGGGGCTGAAGGCAAGCGGCGTTCAGTACATTGTTGAGCCCGACCGCGCCGCCGCGATTCATCTTGCGCTCAAGGAGGCCCATCCTGGCGACGTGGTTCTACTCGCCGGCAAAGGCCACGAGAAGGAGCAGATCGTCGGCTTCACCGCGATTCCCTTCGACGATGTCGAGATTGCTCTTTCAGCGCTCGGCGAAATGGGCTATGGTGGAAAACAATGAATCTTTCGCTTGCAGAGGCGGCCATTGGCGCGGGAGCGGTGCTGGAAGCGCCGGCCAGCGTGGCCAACGCCGGCGCGCTGGTGGCGTGCGGCTACTCGATCGACTCGCGCACCGTAAAGGCGGGCGAGCTATTCTTCGCCGTGCGCGGCGAGCGGCTCGACGGCCACGACTTTGTCGCGGCCGCCATCCATCGCGGAGCAGTGGCTGCGGTCGTTTCGCGCGCGCGCGTCGCCACGCTTCCCGACGCCGCGCTGGCCATCCCACTGCTGATCGCCGAAGACCCGCTTATCGCGTTGCAGGCCCTGGCCGCGCATGTTCGCCGCCAGTGGGGCCGCCGCTTGGTGGCCGTCACCGGCTCGGCCGGAAAAACCACGACCAAGGAAGCGATTGCCGCGGCCCTCGGCGCAAAGTTCAACGTACACAAGTCCCAGGGCAACCTCAACAACGGCTTCGGCCTGCCGCTGCAATTGCTGCGCATTGAGCCGGAACACGAGGTCGCGGTGATCGAAATGGGCATGAACCATACCGGCGAGATCGCCTCTCTCGCCCGCATTGCCTCGCCCGACTGGGGCGTGGTCACCAACGTGGGAACCGCGCACATTGAGAACTTCGCCGACGGCCAGGCCGGCATCGCCCGCGCCAAGCTCGAACTGGTGGACGCGCTGCCCTTGACCGGCGTTGCTTTCCTCAACTGCGACGACCCCTACGTCTCGCAGTTTGGCCGCGATTTTCCCGGCCGCGTCGTTTACTTTGGCGCCGGCCCCTGCGCCGATCCGCAGATTCTCGAGGCCACCGAAGACCTTGCCGGGCTGCATGTGCGCTACCGCGCCGGAGAGCGCGAAGGCCAGCTCACGCTCAATCTTCTGGGCGCGCACAACGCATCGAACGTGCTGGCCGGACTGGCCGTTGCGCTCGAAGCCGGAGTCGATCTGGATGCCGCGATCGCCGCGCTGCAATCGCTCACCGCCGGCGACAAGCGCGGCGAGGTGATTGAGGTTGCGGGCGCGACTATTCTCAATGACTGCTACAACTCCAACCCCGAGGCGCTGCGCTCGATGATTCGCACGTTGGCGGCGCGACCCGCCCGCCGGCGGATTCTGGTGGCCGGCGAAATGCTGGAGATGGGCGAACACGGCCCCGCGCTGCACACCGCATGCGGACGCGCCGCCGCCGAGGCCGGGCTCGATCTGGTCGCCGGCGTGCAAGGCAACGCCGAACATCTGGCCGCAGCAGCCTGCACCGGCGGGGTCGCTGCGCTGTTTCTGCCCAATGCCGAAGCCGCCGGCCGCTGGCTCCTGCAAAATCTGCAATCCGGCGACGTGGTGCTGGTGAAAGGCTCGCGCGGCGTGCATCTGGAGCGGGCAATTGCGTCGCTGATAAGGCTGTCCGAACCCAACTGAGTACGTCTGCTTCCGCAGCCGTTGGCCCTCCGGACCTAGTAAAATCAACTTGAAACCTGCCTCATTCCGGCGCTGGAGGCTACTTGCTTTATTGGCTGCTCTACGAAAAGCTGTTTCCGTTCTTTCACCCGTTCCGCATCTTCCGCTACCTGACGTTCCGCACCGCCTTTGCCTCGGGTACGGCGCTGCTGATCGCGCTCTTCATCGGACCGTGGGTGATTCAGAAGCTGCGCGAGTTTCAGATCGGCCAATACATCCGCGAAGACGGCCCGCAGTCGCACCTGAAGAAGTCCGGCACGCCCACCATGGGCGGCGTGCTCATCGGCATTGCGATTCTGCTGCCCACCGTGCTCTGGTCCGACCCCGCCAATCCCTTTGTCTGGATCGCCGTCTTCGCCACCCTTGCCTTTGGAGCGATCGGCTTCGCCGACGACTATATTAAAGTGGTCCAGAAGCGCTCGCTGGGCCTCACGGCGCGCGCCAAGCTGCTCTACCAAGGGTTGGCTGGCGCAGCCGTCGCAGTCGCCCTTGTGGTTCTTCAGCAATTCAAGCTCTTCTCCACGCAGTTGACCGTGCCATTTCTCAAGAGCTGGCGGCCCGACCTGCAATGGCACTGGCTTGGCTCCATCCCCCACCTGGGGCTGCTGTCTTTTCTTCCGTTTGTCGTTTTTGTCATCTTCGTGTTGATGGGTTCGTCGAACGCGGTCAACCTGACTGACGGGCTGGATGGGCTGGCCATCGGCTGCACCATCATCGCCGCCGGCGCGCTGGCCGTGCTCACCTACGTCAGCGGCCACGTGGTCTTTGCCGACTACCTCGAACTCCAGCGCATGCCCATGGTCGGCGAGCTGACCGTCTTCTGCGGCTCCATGGTGGGCGCTTCCATCGGCTTCCTCTGGTATAACGCTCATCCGGCGGAGATCTTCATGGGCGACGTGGGCTCGCTGGCGCTGGGCGGGGCCATCGGCACGGTCGCCATCGTCATCCGCCAGGAACTGCTGCTGCCCTTCATCGGCGGCATCTTCATCCTCGAGGCGGGCTCGGTCATCCTTCAGGTGGGCAGCTACAAGCTGCGCGGCGGCAAGCGCATCTTCAAGATGGCCCCGCTGCATCATCATTTCGAGCAGTTGGGATGGCAGGAGTCCAAGGTCATCGCCCGTTTCTGGATCGGCGCGCTGGTGTTTGCATTGTTTGCTCTCACGACGCTGAAACTTCGTTGAAACCGGCTGCTTCCGGCGCACAATGAGATTAGGAACTTTTGCGTGAGCTGTTGCATTGAAAGGGCACGACTTCACAGGCTGCAAAAAACTCGAAATTGGACCCGCTTTGTAAAAGGGCACGACTTCAGTCGGGCCGCAAATGGAACAAAATAAAGGATGGGCTTTAGCCCCTGCGGTACCCTTTCAAATCGATTTGAGGATCGTTTGTATGCTGGAACTCAAAAGCAAAAAAGTTCTCGTCGTCGGACTGGGAAAGTCCGGCCTGGCGGCGGCGCTGTTTCTGCGCCGGCGCGGCGCGCAGGTGACGGTCTCCGACGTGCGCTCGGCCGAGGCGCTGGCCAACGACATCCCCGCCCTGCTCGAAGCCGGCATCATGGTCGAGGCAGGCGGCCACGGCCTGCTCACCTTCCGCCGACAGGATCTGATCGTCGTCAGCCCCGGCGTGCCGCTGGACACGCCCGAGCTGGCGCAGGTGAAGAGCTTCGGCCTGCCCGTCATTGGTGAGCTGGAACTGGCCGCGCGCTTCCTCAAGGGCAAGATGCTGGCTATCACCGGCTCCAACGGCAAAACCACCACCACCGCGCTGCTGGGCGAGATCCTTGCGGCGAGCGGTCAGCCCACGCTGGTCGGCGGCAACATCGGCGTCCCGGTGGTCTCGCTGATCGACCAAAGCACCGACGCGACCTGGTCGGTCCTCGAGGTCTCCAGCTTCCAGCTCGAAAGCACCGAGCAGTTTCATCCCGCGATCGCCGTTATCCTCAACATCACCCCCGACCACCTCGACCGGCACGGCAGCTTTGAAAACTATTGCGCGGCCAAGGAGCGCATCTTTGCCCAGCAGACCGCAGAGGACAGCCTGGTGCTGAATGCCGACAATCCGCGGGTAGTGAAGGCAGCCATGCGCCCGGCCGCAACCATCTATTGGTTTTCGGTCGAGCATCCGGTCTCGCAGGGAGCCTGGCTGGAGCAGGGGTATGTGGTCTATCGCCCTGCCCCCGGCACGAATGGAAAGCAGGCGGCCACCGAGAAGGTCATGCCGCTCAGCGGAATCCCCCTCAAAGGCGCGCATAACGTCGAGAATGTGCTGGCCGCGGTGGTCGCCGCCCGGCTGGCTGGCGTTTCGGCTGAAACTATTCGCCGCGCCGTCGAGAACTTCCAGGCCGTCGAGCATCGCCTGGAGTATGTGGCCACGCGCGGCGGCGTCGAGTTCTACAACGACTCCAAGGCCACCAACGTGGACGCTACCGCCAAGGCCATCGCCGCCTTCTCGGGCGGGATTCACCTGATTCTTGGCGGCAAGGACAAGAACTCCGATTACACCCAGCTCGCCGACCTGCTGCGCGAGCGGGTGAGCGCCGTTTACACCATCGGCTCGGCGGCGGCCAAGATCGAGTCCCATCTGCGCGGCGTGGTGTCCATCCACTCCTGCGAGACCCTGGAAAAAGCCGTACAAATCGCAGCCTCGGCCGCGCGCTCCCGCGAGGTGGTTCTGCTCGCCCCCGCCTGCTCCAGCTTCGACCAGTTCGAAAGCTACGAGCACCGCGGGCGCGTCTTCAAGCAGCTTGTCAAAGAATTGCGGGACTAACCATGCCGAAACGTGTCGGAGGAGATAAATGGCTGTTCTTCACCACGCTGCTGCTGGTTGTGGTGGGGCTGGCGATGGTCTTCTCCGCTTCGGCGGTCGTGGCCCAGGAGCGGTATCACTCGGAGTTTGCCTTTGTCGGCAAGCAGGCCGGCTGGGCGCTGGCGGGCATGGCCGTTCTGCTGGCCCTCTCGCGCATTGACTACAACCTTTACAAGTCTCCGCGCTTCATCTACGCCGCCCTATCGGTCACCATCTGCCTACTGGTGCTGGTCTTCTTGATGCCCGGCTCGCACAACACGCACCGCTGGATTCGCTTTGGCGGCCTCTTCACCCTGCAGCCGTCGGAACTCGCCAAGCCCGTGCTGGTCCTCTTTCTGGCTTGGTTTCTCCACACCCGGCTGGACCGGATGCGCGACTGGAAGCACACCCTCTTTCGCGCTCCCATCATTCCGCTGGCTTTTATCGTCCTGATCGTTTTTGAGCCCGATCTGGGCACCGCGCTGGTGCTGGCCGGCGTCACCGCCATGATGTTTTTCCTGGCCGGCATCAATTGGAAGTACCTGGCCGGCGGTGTTCTCGCAACGCTGCCCGTCCTGGCCGCGCTGCTCATCTGGGTTCCCTGGCGCTTACGCCGCGTCCTTGTTTTTCTCAAGCCGGACTCCGATCCACAGGGCGCGGGCTTCCACATCTACCAGTCGCTGATCGCCGTCGGCACCGGGGGCTTGACCGGCCGCGGCTACATGGACGGCCAGCAAAAGCTCTTTTTCCTGCCCGAGGCCCACACCGACTTCATCTTCGCCAACATCGCCGAGGAGATGGGCTTCATCGGCTCCATCATCCTCGTCCTTCTCTTCCTGGTCTTCGGCTTTCGAGGCCTGCGTACCGTCTTTCGCTCTCAAGACCCCTTTGCCCGCCTGGTCGCCTTTGGCATCACCACCACCATCCTCCTGCAGGCCTTCTTCAACATCAGCGTGGTGCTGTCGCTCTTGCCGACCAAAGGCATACCCCTTCCCTTGATCTCCTCAGGCGGAACTTCGCTCTTCTTTACCCTGGCCAGCATCGGCATCCTGCTCAGCATCACCCGAAAAGTCGATTGAAGGATTTCTCCCGTCCGCCATTCCTTCCGTTCTTCCCATCCCCGCCTTGTTAAAATGATCTGAGGCCGGCAATTGCTCCTACGACCAGCCGCCTTTGTCGTACTTGGTTCTTGTTGTACTCTTTTTGGAAAGGCATACAGTTGGCGGAACTGCGCGTACTTATCGCCGGTGGCGGCACCGGAGGCCACATCATTCCAGCGCTCGCCGTGGCCCACGAACTGGTGGAGCGCCACGCAGCCGAAGTCCTTTTCGTCGGCACTCCGAAGGGGTTGGAGTTGCGCCTGGTGCCTGAGGCCGGCTTCAATCTGCGTCTCATCGATGCGGGCCCGCTCAAGAACGTCTCCCTGCTCACCCGCCTGCGCACCCTGATGGATCTGCCACGCAGCATCTTCGCCTGCAAGCGGCTGCTCCGCGAGTTCCGGCCCAGCGCCGTGCTGGGCGTGGGAGGATACGCCTCCGGCCCCATCATGGCCGCGGCGTTGCGGCTTAAAATTCCGGCCATGGTCTTCGAGCCGAACGCCGTGCCGGGACTGGCGAACCGCCTCGTCGGCAAGAAGGTTCAAGCAGCCGCTGTCAACTTCCCCTCCGCCGCATCATGGTTCCGTAATGCCGAGGTCACCGGTATCCCGGTTCGCCCGGAATTCTTTGCGCTCGACGCCCCGGCTTCACCCAACCCCCACCTGCTCATCTTTGGCGGCTCGCTGGGCGCGCGCCTCTTCAACACCCATCTGCCCAAGATCGTCCCAGCACTGCTCGATGCCGTTCCCGGCCTTACAATTCTTCATCAGAGCGGACTGCGCAACCTCGAGCCTACCGAGGCCGCCTATGCCGCCAGCGGAGCCGATCCCGGCCGCTGGCAGGTGCTTCCTTTTATCGAAGACATGCCCGCCCGCTTTGCCCAAGCCAACCTGGTCATGTCCCGCAGCGGCGCCTCCACAGTGGCCGAACTGGCCGCCGCCGGCAAGCCGGCCTTGCTGGTGCCCTTTGCCGCCGCCGCCGACCACCACCAGCGCCGCAACGCCGAGCAGATGGTGAACGCCGGCGCCGCCGTGATGCTGCACGAGTGGGATATCACTATCCCCGGCAAGTTGCTGGCCGCGCTCACCGGCCTGCTGAAAAGCCCGGAGCGCCTGGCCGCAATGGCCGCCGCGGCCCGGACCCAGGCTCGCCCCGCCGCCGCCGAGCGCATTGCCGACCGGCTCGTTGCGCTGGCGCAGCAATAACCTCCGAACCTGCAATGGCGATTAGCGCGTTTTCGCTGTTGCTGGAATGTGGGCGCCCGGATGTCCCACCCGAGCGCAACTTCCGCAGCCTCTTCAGGCGAATCGCCAGTGATGCTAACCGCAGGGGTGAGCCAGCAAAAGACTTGCAGGCGCCCCAGGCCCCGATTCTAGAACCTGCGATCGCGTAAGTGCCGGCGGTTATTCGCCCCCCTCAGGCAAGATCACCAGCCGGGCTGAGAGTAGCGCCTCGATGGTTCCGAGAGCATCGAGTACAGTGTGCGAGACCGGCGCATCCACCTGAACAACGGCCAGGGCTTTGACCGGCTTAGAGCCCGCGCGCTCGCGGCCCAGGGCAAAGTTGGCGATGTTGACGCCGTGCTGACCCAGGGTGGTGCCGATCTTGCCGATCACGCCGGGTACATCAAGGTTGCGGCAGACCAGCAGGTTGCCTTCGAGCGGGGTCTCGATGTCGATCGAGTCGAAGGCCAGCAGGCGCGGCTGTTCGCCGTGAATCACGGTGCCGGTGGCGCGGCTCGAGTCCTTGCCCGCATGTAGTTCGATGGTCAGCAGGCTGGCGGCGCCGCCGCGATGGTTCTCCGCTTGTTTCTCCTCGTGGATGCGGATGCCGCGGTTCTCGGCCACCCTGGTCGCGTTGATGTGGTTCACGTTCTCGGAGCCTTCGAGCAGGCCGGCGATGGCCGCATTGCGCACCAGGTCGGTCTTCGCTTCAGCCAAAGACCCGCCGTAGACCAGGCCGATCGACTCGATGCCGCCCAGTCCGGCCTGTGCCAGGAACGAGCCTAGACGCCCAGCCAAGTTGACGTACGGCGCCAGCACGACGTACTCCTCGTGGCTCAGCGAAGGAAGATTGACGGCATTTTGCACCACGCCGAGCTTGAGGTAATCGCGCACCTGGCGCGCAATCTGGATGCCCACCGCCTCCTGCGCCTCGCCCGTCGAGCCGGCAATGTGCGGCGTCAGAATCACGTTGTCCAGCGCCGCATAGGGCGAATCCTTCGGCGGTTCCTGGGCGAAGACGTCCAGGGCCGCTCCGGCCACCTGCCCGGACTTGAGCGCCTCGACCAGCGCCGCATCGACGATCAGCTCGCCGCGCGCGCAGTTGATAATGCGCACGCCCTTCTTCATCGCCGCCAGCGCCTTGGCGTTGATCACGCCGTTCATCTGCGGTGTCAGGCCCGTGTGCAGCGTGAGGTAATCGGAGCCTGCGAATAGCTCCTCGATCCCCACCACCTTGACGCCGTTCTCGCGCGCCACCGCGGGCGAGACAAAGGGGTCGCAGCCGATGATCTCCAGCCCAAAGCCCTTGGCCCGGCGGGCGACTTCGAGGCCGATGCGTCCCAGCCCCAGAATGCCCAGCGTTTTGCCGCGCAGCTCGGTGCCTTGCAGGCTCTTCTTCTCCCACTTGCCGGCGTGCATCGTCGAATTGGCCGCGGGCAGCTTGCGCGCCAGCGCCAGCATCAATCCGATGGTCAGCTCGGCCACGGCCACCGCATTCGCGCCCGGCGTATTCATCACCACAATGCCCCGCCGCGTGGCTGCCTCGGCGTCGATATTGTCCACGCCCACCCCGGCCCGGCCAATCACCCGCAGCTTGGGCGCCAGCGCCATCAGCGCATCGTCCGCCTGCACGGCGCTGCGCACCACCAGCGCGTCGGCATCGGCCAGGGCAGCCGGCAAGCCATCCGGCAACTGGTCGTGCGTCAGAACTTCCCACCCCGGCTCGGCCGCAAACACGGCCAGCGTTGCCGGAGACACCTTCTCCGCCAGAACGATCTTCATCCCGTCTCCCTTGCCCTTCTTCCCGGCTTCATACTCGTCAAAACGGATGCCATGCTTCTCGCACAGAATCTCGAACATCCGCACCACCGCCGCATGAGGCTTGCCCTCGCCCCGCTCGTACTTGGTGAGCGAGTTGGCGTGAACCCCCAGCCGCTCGGCCATCTCGTATTGAAAGAGGTCGAGCTGCTTGCGCGCGATCAGCAGCTTCTCTCCAAAACTTAGTTCGGACATGAAAGCAGCTCCTTACTATGAGTGCCAGCCATCAGCTATCAGCCATCAGCCGTCAGCTTTTAGCTGAGAGCTGACGGCTGATAGCTGAAAGCTAACTCTTCGTCGCCTCCGCAAACACTTCCTGCGCCGCCGCCACACCCTGCCCATACTTCACCGGCAGCCCCAGCACGTCCTTGGCGATATGCTCCATCGCGCCCATGAACGCAATCGTGTCCAGGAAGTCGAAGAACCCCAGGTGCGCCACGCGGAAGATCTTGCCCTGCATGGAGCCCTGCCCGTTGGCCGTGACCACGCTGAACTTCGCCTTCAGCGCCTTCACCACTGTGCCCGAATCCATCCCCTCCGGCACGGCCACCGCGGTCGCCGCCCCCGAAGGCGACGCCGGAGCAAAGAGCGTGAAGCCCAGCGCCACCAGGCCCGCCCGCGTTGCCCTGGCATTCACCTGCGCATTGTCGATCAGCGCGATGCGCCCCTTTTCCAGATCGCCCCCGGCCTGCCCAGCGATGTAATCCAGCGCCGCCCCAAGTCCGGCAATCAGCGCGACAGCCGGCGTGTAAGCGCTCTCGCCCTTGACCGCGTTCTTGCGCTCCTTGCGCAGGTCAAAGTAGTAGCGCGGATTCTTCGACGTCTCCATCGTTTTCCACGCCTTCTCGCTCACGCTCAGGTAAGCGAGGCCGGGCGGAATCATCACCGCCTTCTGCGAGCCGCCGATCAGAATGTCCACGCCCCAGCCGTCCACGTCAAAGGTCTGCGTCCCCAGGCCGGTAATGCCGTCCACGATCAGCAGCGTCTCCGTGCCCTTGACCAGCGCGGCAACGCCCTCCACGTCGTGGCTCGCTCCCGTCGAAGTCTCCGAGGCCTGCATGTAAACGGCCCTGTGCTCCGGCCTGAGCGCCGCCTTCACCTCGGCGATGTCGAAGGTCTGCCCGTATGGCTTCTCGACCACATCGGCCACGCAGCCAAAGGCCTTGGTCAGGTCCACCCAGCGCTCGCCAAACTTGCCCGCCGTCAGCACCAGCACCCGGTCGCCGGGCGAGGTCAGATTGGAAACCGATGCCTCCATCGCTCCCGTCCCCGAACTCGACAGCAGCAGCACATCGTTCTGCGTGCCCACAAAAACCTTCAACTGGGCGAGAACTTTTTGAAAAAGGGCGCGAAACTCAGGCGTGCGGTGGTGAATATCCGCCGCGGCCATGGCAAACTGTGCAGCCGGCAACAGCGGCGTCGGTCCGGGTGTAAAAAGGCGCGTCTTGCGAATCATCGTCTCTCCTCGTTTCTCAATCTGGCCTGAGGGAATACTGAAATCCAACATTGGACAGGTTCTTCGCAACGTCGGACCGTATCAGCTTCCCTTAGGCCATCGACTAGTCACATAATACACACATTTGTGGATTATGTGAATCTATTTCTGTGGAAATCTCTGCGGGAGACCAAATCGGGCGCAATTTCCCAAAGCGGTGCCGAAGGGAAACAGCAGACAATCCTCGCGATGTGGTAGTATTTATTGCTACTGAGGTGTACCTCATGCCTACCATTGAAAAACTGAGCGTTGCGCTTCCTGTTGAAATGGCGGCGCTGGTTCGCCGCGCCGTGGACGGGGGCGAATACTCCTCCAACAGTGAGGTCATCCGCGACGCCCTGCGCGACTGGACGCACAAGCGCAATCTGCGCGAGCAAAGCCTCTCAGGTCTCCGCAAGTCGTGGCAGGAGGCGGTAGCCGACGAATCCGTAGGGCTTGATCCGGAGCCGGTCTTCGACGGCCTGGAACGCAAATTGGAAGGCCTCGCCAAGGCAAGGGGCAGATAATGCGCCTTCGCTTGTCGCCGTGCGTGCCGGCCGACCTGGAAGAGATCGTGGATTTCATCGCTCTGGACAGCCCGCGCCATGCAGCGCGTGTGCTTCGTCTGCTTCGCGCGCGGATGAAGGAGATAGCAAGGCATCCGCAGATCTATCGGCTGCGTCCCGAAATTGGCGCGGAAGCCCGTCTCCCCACGGTGGGCAATTACGTGATACTCTTTTAGTGCCGTACGAAAAGGGGGAAATCTTGCCATCAAAGAACAAATACCCATTTATGGGAAAGGTGTACCCTGGAGACACTGTGGCTTTCGAGTCCAACTCCGAGCCGTTTTCACAGTACACGCTAGCTGACGGAACGACTCTGAAGGCAAAGATGATCCTTGTGGACGCCGTACGCCTTGAAACACACGATGAACAAGGAAATCCGGTATACCAGTTCCAGTTTCAGCAAATTCTAGGGATTGTTGCACCTGATTCGCTAAAGCGCAAGGCTCAGTAGGCCGATATGCTAATCGAGGTTGGAGTTTTGTCGCTGGCTCTCGCTGCATCCTCTCAGAGATGCGGGGTGGGGCAGCGTGTATTTTCGCTGACCTCTGGAGGAAACATTACCATTGCAGCCACAGGATTAAAGGAGCCAAGTCTATTGTACAGTGCTTCTCTTGAAGATGCGCTAGCTCTAGATTTTGGCCTTATCTCAGATATTCGGCATGTATTAGTGGAGCGGGCCAATCATAATCTTTTGGTCTGGATTGCTCTCGACAATCCGACAAAGGAAAATCGAGAAAAGGTGTTCCAAAAACAGTTTGATCTAATCGAAGGATTTCCTGAAATATCTTTCGATTTCAATCTTGTGTCTTCTGGAAATCGCCCCCATAATGCTTTTGCCACAGATGCAAAGTTGATTTATTCAAGAAAGGATAAATAGATCACGTGCCGACAAAAACTCAGCATGTCCAGAAGGCAGAAGGCAATGAAACCTTCGCAAAATCAATAGATACTACCAGTCAAGCGCGCATCGACTGGAAATTGGTTATTCTTTTTTACGCTGCCGTCCATTATGTGGAAGCGTATCTCGCCATGAGTTCCGGAACCCACCTGCGTAGTCATACAACGCGGGACAACTACATCAGCAAAGAATCAAATCTGAAGAAAATCAGAGTTTCGTATGCGCATCTTAAATATTACGGATACAACGCTCGGTACGAATTCGACGGTTTCACTGCCAAGGATGTGCGGGAAGCAAGCGGCTACCTTTCCCAAGTAAAAGCCGAATTAGTTCCCCTGCTTAATGCATAGAAATCACTGCATAGCCAGCCAAGTATATTGTTGCGGGGAATCTCTGCGGAAGGCCAATTAGGGCACAACTTCCCAAGCGGAGCAGATGGCCCTTCGGCTGCTCTTCGAGCGGCTAAAAATTGTCGTGGTTGCAGCACACTTGCGTCCGATCCGCAAGCGCATCCTACTTGAAGATCGGCCCCATCGAACCCGGATTGTCGCCCGTCTGCGGGTCCACGCGAAAATCCCAAACCGACTGGTTGATGTCGGAGGCCGAGATGATCTCCACCAGCGCATACTCGCCGATGGTGAGCGGCTGGTTGGGCGTGATCTTGAGCCAGTGCTTGCCCGGCAATACCTCGACCTTGGCTGGAATCGTGTTCTCGTCCTGGGTTACCGTGCCGGCGGGGCTCACGTGGACAGCGCCCACGATGCGCACCGCCCGGCGTTCGTCCGCGCGCACCAGCGCGAAGCCGGAGGCGGGCGAGTGCGCGCCGTGTTTGCGACTGGCCTGCTCTTTGGCGCCGCCGGTCTGGACCGTCAAGGCGTGCGAGATAACCTTCTCGGCGTCGTCGCGCGCGGCCAGTGCCAGATAGATGGCCGGATCGTTCACATGCAGGTGAACCTTGGCGTGCGCGCCCTCCAGTTCCAGGCTGGCCTTTTCGCCGGCCAGCGGATTCAGTGTGCTCACCCCATGCTTGTTTTTCGCGTTCAAGGCAAGGTCCACGGGCGCAAGCTCGACCAGCTCCGGCGTGCCCTGATAGGTGTCCAGCGCAAAGACGCCGTCCTCGTCGGGCAACTCCAGTCCCTTGGCCACATCGGGCCGGCGCGCCTGCTGCTCGGCGCGTTCGGCGGCCTCTTCCTTGTCGATCTCCGCGGCTTCCTGCATTGCGGGCGAAGCGCCCTCCTCGGGCTGGTTTGCATGATCCCGCTCCCACTTGCGGGTTGCGTCCCAGTCCACCAGGTCCGCGGGCAGCTCTTCCCAATCGCCGCCACGCTCCACCGAGATGTAGCGCACCCGGTCGCCCACAATCTCGTACTTGCGGACGATCTGATAGGTGCCGTCCTTGAGAATGAGGCGATGGTTGCTGGCCATGCCGGGGATCGCCGGCTTCAGCGGCAGCGGCTTCTGGTCCGCGGACCGCCCGCCGGATTGGGAATCGGTCTGGCTCCGCGCAGCACCAGCTGCCGCAGTCGCCAGCATGATCGCCAGGGCCGCACGGAGCAGTTGCCGCATTCGACGGGAAGTAGGCATTGCTCAACAGTCTAAACGCAGCGGCTCAGGTTTGGCAGGCTCAATCTGGCAAGAAATCGGTGAGACGGCGCATCCATGACCCTTCCCGCTGCGTCCAATACTCTGTATCCTTGAAGTCAAGGATGATTCGAAGCCAGGGACGATGAATTGAGCAGCTTGCAGCCACATTTCCGCGGGAGCCGCCGCTCGAAGCCACGCGCTTTCAGAGCCGTGGCTCTCGTGTGCCTGGCCCTGCTGGCGCTCTTTGCTGTCGTTCAGGTGGTGCACGTCCATGCGGCCGACAGCGATGCCGACCATTGCCAGTTGTGCATCGCGATGCACTCGGCTGCGCCGGTTGCGGTTGTTGCGGCAGTGGTTGTCCTAGTCAGCACCGCATCCACCGCGCCGATCGTTGAGGCCCGCCCGGCCGTCCGGTATTGGCGCCCCAAGCTCTTTACTCGCCCCCCTCCCGACGGCTGCTAAGGCCTCTTTCCCGATCTTCAGTTTCAGTCTGACCCCAGCTCCACTGCGCCCCTCATCGGCGCAGCGGCGGCGCATCTTCTCAGGCTGAATTCCGATTCGGAAAGCTGCCCCTCATGCACAGAAGACGCTGCGGCTCTTGAAGCCGCAGCCAACTGTTCGCATCATTCAGACCTTTTGAGGAGGCTTCCTATGTCGTTCAATCGCAACGCGATCTTTCGTATTCTTCCCGTCCTTGCCCTGATTCTGGCGGCGCTTGGCGCACAGGCGCAAAGCGGCAATGCCGGCCAGGTCCGCGGCGCCGTCTTCGATCCATCCGGCGCCGTCGTTCCCAACGCATCGGTCAGTTTGTCCAATGGGGTCAGCGGATTTCAGCGGACCGCGACCACCGACGCCACCGGCCAGTTCCTGTTTTCAAACGTGCCCTTCAACCCCTACCAGATCAGCGTCTCAGCCAAGGGCTTTGCGCCGTTGAGCCAGAACGTCGAGATTCGCTCGTCGGTCGGCACAAACCTGAAGCTCACTCTCCAGGTCACCGGCGGCAGCACGACCGTTACTGTCGAGGCGACCGGCGACCTGGTCGAAGACGATCCCACCTTCCACACCGACGTGGACCGCGACCTGTTTATCAAGGTGCCGCTGGAGAGCGCGTCTTCCGGCCTCAGTTCGCTGGTCACGCTCTCCACGCCCGGCGTGGCGGCCGACTCCAATGGCCTCTTTCACGGCCTGGGCGACCACGCATCCAACTCCTTTTCTGTCGATGGCCAGTCGATCACCGATCAGCAGAGCAAGGTCTTCTCCAACCAGATTCCCGCTGACTCGATCCAATCCATCGAAGTCATCTCGGGCGCGCCGCCGGCGGAATACGGCGGAAAAACCAGCCTGGTGATCGTCGCCACCACGCGCTCCGGCCAGGGCGTAACCAAGCCTACCGGCAGCATCAATTCTTCTTTTGGTACCTTCGGATCGGCTACAGTTGGCTTCGACACGGCCTACGGCGGCCAGAAGTGGGGCAATTTCATCGAGGCTGACGGCCTGAATACCGGACGTTTTCTCGATCCGCCGGAGTTCACAATCTTCCACGACAAGGGCAACGAGCAAAACGTCTTCGATCGCGTGGATTACGCCTTCACCCCGGTTGATTCGGTCCATCTCGACCTGAACTACTCCCGCTCCTGGTTCCAGACGCCTAACTCCTATGACAACCTGAACGTGCAAAACGTCGAGACGGCGGGACCGAATAGCGGCGCCAGCGCCAACCCGGAGTTCATCAACGTGGGCAACACCGACCAGCGCTCCAAAATCCAGACGATCAATATCTCGCCCACCTACACGCGAGTGCTGAGTACGAACTCGGTCCTTAACTTTGGCGGATATTTCCGCAAGGATTTCTACAACTACTACCCGAGCGGCAACCCCCTTGCCGATCTCGGGCCGGCCAACCTGCAAACTTCCTCTATCTCTCAGGACCGTACCCTCACCAACGCCGCGGTCCACTCGGACTTCAACTACTCCAAGGGAATCCACACTTTCAAGGCCGGCGCCGTCTACGGGCAGACGTTCCTGCGCGAAAACGACAGCCTGGGCGTGGTCGAAGCAACTTATAACTCTCCCTGCGTCGACGCGGTTACGGGGATTTCCCTGCCGGGATACTCCCCTGCCACTGGCTGCAGCGGCGTCGATTCCAGCGGCAACCCAGTGATTGCGAACGCCAACTACCTCGCCGTCCTCGCGCCCTACGACCTGACCCGCGGCGGCAATTCCTACAACTTCATCGGTCACACCGATATAAAGGAACTGGGCATGTACGTCGAAGACCAGATCAAGGCTGGCGGCTGGCTCTTCAATCTGGGCATTCGCGGCGACTTATACAACGGCCTCGCCATTACCCGCCAGGCGGAGCCGCGCGTGGGGGTCGGATACCACATCAAGCCCACCAGCACGGTACTGAGCGTCTCCTATGCGCGCACGCTGGAGACGCCCTTCAACGAAAACCTGGTGCTCTCCAGCACCGGCTGCTCGAACGCGGTCCTGGCGCCGCTGCTCCTCTGCACGCCCGGTGTATC
>Ga0187847_10000562_pt1 | contig 39914 bp, 53 predicted proteins | sample June2016WEW_4_10_FD_132458 | JGI IMG/M metagenome (GOLD analysis project Ga0187847, IMG submission 132458) | Peatland microbial communities from SPRUCE experiment site at the Marcell Experimental Forest, Minnesota, USA - June2016WEW_4_10 | ecosystem: Environmental > Terrestrial > Soil >...
CGGGTGCTGCAAGAGTTGCCGTTGGGGCACCCGAGTCCTATTGTGCTTGGAAGTTTCGTGCCCTTCACGTTCCCTGTATATCAGTCATTGACCCAGGTTACGGGAGCATTCGGCGTGACGACTGTGAGGTAGGTAAATGCCAATTAGTTCACCGACTGGAGGCACGCAGGTAATATACAGGGGCACGACTGTTCAATTCAGCACGACTTTTTATGATGTGAACGGGAATGTGGTGCAGCCTGCGGGGGCGGTGGTCAATATCACTTGTCTGGTGGCGGCGGGGAATGCACAGCAGGATGTGGCAGTCACGATGGTGGCTCCGGTGGCGCCCTCCGTTGCGTGGACAGCTATGTGGGATACTAGGAACATTGGGGCAGGGCCGGTACAATGGAGCGTACACACGACTAATCCCACAATTCCTGAGGTGGTTGAAGATGGAAGTTTCATTCTTAGTGCCAATAACGCAAATTTGACGACCTTCTAGTGGTTGTATCTGGCATTTCAACATGCTACATGGCTGTTGTCTAAGACATCTGGTGGGGAGCATATGAAGACTCAAGTAACCGGTAGTCGGAAATATCTGCCAACACTTTCCGATCTCATTGATCGACTTACTATCGTCCAGCAAAAACAAATCTTCATTCCAGATCGCCGTAAGGAATACGGTGAAGAACGGGATTTGTTGCTTCACGACATCGGCCTTCTCATGGCAGAAAAGCCGATGACTGCGAAAGCCGTTTGGGCCATTACGGTTATCCAGCTTACAAATAGATGTATCTGGGAAAACGAAACGAAGATTCGTGATGGATCTTCTGATGAGCCCCCTGATGTGCAGTTAAAGCGTCTCAAGCTTACGCACTCTATCAATGGCGTCAGAAATACTGCAAAGAACGTTCTAGCGGAAGAATGCGGCGGTCGGCATGACTATAAGCTGGATGCATTAAGCGCTGATCTGCCTCCAGAGTTTGGTGCTTGGAACATCTTTAAAATAGAGAACGGGGACTAGGATCATGAGTGCGGGGAACGGACTAACTGCTTCGAACCTGATAGAGTTTGAGGCAGAAGTAGCAGCTATCTTCAATGATGGCAAAATACGTGCGCCCGTACATCTTTCTGGAGGAAACGAAGATGTTTTGATCGACATCTTCAAGGACATCCAGCCAAACGATTTTGTGTTTAGCACATGGCGCAGCCACTATCATGCGCTTCTTCACGGTATTCCTCGCGATAAATTGATGTCGGCCATTGTTGGCGGCAAATCTATTTCCCTGAACTTTCCTGAACATAATTTTTATTCTTCTGCAATTGTTGGTGGTATGCTGCCAATTGCAACCGGAGTCGCTTGGGCAGCAAAACGAAAAGAAACGTCTACCCGAGTTTATGTCTTTGTAGGTGACATGGCTTCTCGTGGGGGATTGTACCAGGAGTGCTATAATTATTCATTCGGGCACGATTTACCAATTGTCTTTGTTTCAGAAGAAAATAACCTGTCTGTATGCTCTCCGACTAAAGATGTCTGGGGAAAGAAAAACCCAAGAAAATCAGGCAAGTGCTTAGAGATGACTTATAGTTATTCTATACCGTGGCCCCACTCTGGCGCCGGCAAGCGCGTGGAGTTCTAGCCATGGAAGGATATTTCGAGGCGATCCGCGATGCCATGACGGATCTCGCCAAAGATCCAAGAACTATCTTTGTGGGGCAAGCCGTAGCCTATCCCGGCACAGCTATGTCTCGCACGCTTGAATTTGTGCCGGAATCCCAGAAGCTGGAATTTCCAGTTGCGGAAAATTTTCAAATGGGTTTCTGCATTGGCCTTGCTTTACAGGGATATCTCCCTGTGTGCATTTATCCAAGATTTAATTTCCTGCTTTGTGCCATAGACCAGCTTGTCCTTCACTTGGATAAGTTTCCTGCTATGGGCGCAGGTGTTCCCAAAGTTATAATACGTACTGCAGTCGCGCATGATCAGCCAATGAATCCTGGCCCACAGCATTTAGGTGATTTTACTGAAGCGGTGTCGGAGATGCTAACAACCGTGCATGTGCGCCGGGTCCGTTCACCAAATGGTGCAATCCGCATCTATAAGGAAGCCGTGCAGGAAACAGAGCGATCAACACTTGCTGTTGAGATGTTGAGCCACTACTAAGCGGGGCACGCCCAATGACCAAACCACGGTACGACTACCCTACAGCTTTTTCGCTATGGGAGGACGAAGAGCACGCCGCCATAGATCGTGTAATTCGATCTAGCCAGCACACCATGGCTGACGAGGTTCGCGCCTTTGAGGCTGAGTTCGCCGCATGGCACGGTGTTTCTCACGGGATCATGGTGAACTCGGGAAGCAGCGCAAATCTAATACTTGTGACTGCCCTCGTAGAAATGGGTCTGGCCGAGCGCGGCAGCTGTGACGTAGCCGTTCCTGCTATCGCGTGGTCTACAACCTATGCCCCTTTAGTACAAAACGCTCTCGAACTCCACTTGGTGGATGTAGACGCCACCTGGAATGCCGATTGGAAGAGCCACGAGTCGCTTCACAATATTGATTTGAAATATGTGGGCCTTCTTGTGAGTGTGCCGATCTTGGGCAATCCCACAGAACTTCCCACAATAAAAAGCGGGCAGGTTATCATCGAAGACAACTGCGAGAGCTTGGGAGCTGTCAGTCCTTCGGGTCGAAAAATGGGTACAGGAGTCCGTGCCAGTACGTTCTCCTTTTTCCACTCTCATCAAATTTCCGCGATCGAAGGCGGGATGATTCTGACCGACGATGGGGAACTCGCCAAAATGTGCCGCGTTTTGCGGGCGCATGGCTGGACCCGCGATGTGGAACCGCCCCTGTCTTTCGATACGGAGTACAACTTTGTGCGGCACGGCTACAATGTTCGTCCTCTTGAAATTTGCGCGGCTGTGGCCCGTGAGCAGCTAAAGAAGCTTCCACGATTTATCGCAGCGAGACGCCAAAACCAAGAATACTTCCTGGATAAAATTACCTCGTTGAATGCCACATGGCCCTGTATCTGGCCTCAGAAAATACAGGGCCAGACGAGTCCTTTTGGTCTTTCCTTTTGTGTCGAAAGCGCGGAAGTAAGACAGAAGCTTGTCCTTGCTCTTCGAGCACATTCCATTGATTGTCGATTACCTACAGGCGGGTCTTTTACATTGCACCCTTATGGGTGGCTGTATCGGGAGCAAGAAGCACCTTGCGCTAATACTGTGCATCGTACAGGATTATTCTTGGGGAACGCACCCTATTTCATCAAGGACAAGATCGATCTCGCAGTAGAAATCATCGAAGACGTTGTAAGCAAGGCGGGAGCATAAAATCATGAAAGTGTTATGTACTGGGGGCGCTGGTTACATTGGATCCACGTTGCTTCCAAGGCTGCTTTATATTGGTTCTGGAATCAATTTTACGGTAGAGAAACTTACTGTCGTGGATAATTTTATGTACCGGCAGGCCGAGGCACTTGCGCCTTTGTGCCGGGATCCGAGATTTGAAGTTGTGTGCGGGGATGCACGGGATGCGTCCACAATGCGGGAACTCGTGAAGAATCACGATGTTGTGATTCCGCTCGCAGCGATCGTGGGGGCACCCGCCTGTAAGCTGGACCGCGTAGGAGCTGTTACAACAAACCAAGAAGCTATTGCGTTGCTCACAACCATCATGAGCAAAGACCAATGGATGCTTATCCCCATCACAAACAGCGGCTACGGCAACGCTCAAGGTGAATGGTGCACCGAAGATACGCCAATGAATCCTATCTCTGCCTATGGCGAAACAAAAGTCATGGCAGAAAAGATTGCTTTGAGCCGAGAAAATACTATCAGTTTTCGCTTGGCCACCGTATTTGGCATGTCCCCCAGAATGCGTCTTGACCTACTCGTCAATGACTTTGTTTATCGTGCTGTGAAGGACAAGTTTATTGTCCTGTTTGAGTCTCACTTTAAGCGCAACTATATTCACGTTCGTGACGTGGCGCGTGCTTTCGAATTAGGATTAACCAGATTTGATAAGATGCGCGGGCATGCCTATAACGTGGGCCTTTCTGACGCTAATCTTTCGAAGCTGGAACTTTGCGAAAAAATAAAGAAACATGTGGACTTCACGATCCTTGAGGCCCCTGTCGGGGAGGACCCTGACAAACGTGACTACCTTGTGTCGAATGCAAAAATCGAGGCCTGTGGCTTCACAGCCGTTCATTCGCTGGACATGGGCATACAGGAACTGGTAAAAGGCATTGGAATGATGCGCGGCGGGGCCTACACGAATGTGTGATGTGAGGAACAGATGGCCCAGATTTACCTTTTTGACGTTAACATCGGACAGCGTGCTTTCTCGTTTCCCACACCATCGGGTGGCGGAACGATTCAGACAGTGGGCGTGTGGACGCTGACTGCGACTACCGATCCCACAACGACCAACGACACGACTACAGGCATTTCTGTCGGGTCTATTTGGTTTAATTCTACTGCAGGCATGCTGCGTTGGTGGGAGTGTCGCGATAATACGGCTAGTGCAGCAAAGTGGGTATTCTCTGGTGCCGATTACACCAATGGTGGCTGTAATCCTGCCACAGAAGTTACGCAGGCTGGTTCGAGTACGGCACTGATCGCTGCGGAAGGCAATATCAATCGTCAGGTTTTGCCCTCTGGCGTTACTTGTGGAGGCACTGGCGCAGACTATGTTCTGGCAGTCTATGCGTTGCCTGGAAATTTCTTCGATGGATTGGTGGGCACCAATCGCGGTATCACAATCACGGCACAGGGATCTTACTCCGCGAGCGGTAACGCCAAGCGCTGTAAGATCATTTATAACCCACAAGCGGCTGTTGTCGGCAGCAGTGTGAATCTTGGTTCTGGTTCAGTCATAGCGGATACCGGTTCCGGTTCGCCAAACGGAACGGGTTGGTGCCTTGAGGCAAATGTCTTTAAGTACGGCGCTGTGGGTAGTAATACACAGCTAGGTATGCATGTGCTCGCGCAGTCGGGAGGTTCTGTTGTATCTTTGTTGGCGCCTGTGTTGCTTACGGCGACAGAAAGCGGTGCTATAACTATCGCCATAACAGGAAATCCGGCTACAGCAGCTGGCGACATTGCTTTGAATTTCCTGGCTATCAATGCCATGAACTAAACCAAAAGGCGGGGAATAAACTATGGTTGATCTGGTCGTCATTCATCCGGGTGCTGCACACGGCATCTATGGTGAACTTGGAAACCGACTTACGGCGCTTGAACCGCCGTTATGGTCAAGGCTGATTTCAGGCTACATCCGTAAGCGTGGGTGGGACGTGAAGATCATTGATGCGGAAGCGGAGGGATGGGGACCAAAGCAGGTGGCGCAAAAGGTTCAGGAACTGGATCCGAGCCTTGTCTGCATTGCTGTTTATGGGCACCAACCTTCAGCATCTACTCAGCAGATGGTGTCTGCGAGAGAGATCGCGTCGGCTTTAGGTAAGATCGGTTCAGCAATCATAATGGTTGGAGGCCATGTCGCCGCCCTTCCAGCGCGTACGCTTTGGGAAGAACCTGTTAGTTATGCTTGTAACGGCGAAGGTCCTGTTACGATAGAGGGGTTGTTACAATACTATAAGGGGCGTTTTGGTGCGAGTCTGCTTAAAATTCCAGGATTAGTTTATTGGGATGGGGCCGATAAGCCTATAAGCAATCCTCCCGCGCCCCTTATCGAAGACCTCTCTGAGTTTGGCGACGGCTCCTGGGACGATCTTCCTATGGAGAAGTACCGTGCTCATAATTGGCAATGTTTCGGGGACTTGGCACAAAGGCAGCCTTATGCGTCTATTTACACTTCACTAGGTTGCCCGCATGCCTGCGTTTTTTGCTGTATCCACGCACCTTTCAATTCGCGCCGTTACCGCATGCGCGATCCCAAAGAAGTCATCACTGAGATAAAGTACCTTTACGAAAAATACCAAGTACGCACATTCAAGATCATAGACGAGCTTTTCGTCCTCAATGAGAAGCACTACACCACGATCGCACGGGGCATCGTTGATGCCGGGCTCGGGGATAAGATCAACATCTGGGCCTATGCCCGCGTCGATACCGTGCGCGAGGGGCACCTAGCCCTGCTTCGCGCGGCAGGAATCCAGTGGCTAGCGCTCGGGATCGAATCGGGCTCCAAGTACGTTCGCGACGGCGCGCAGAAGCGGCTCAAGAATGATGACATCGCGGCTGTCGTGAAGAGTGTGCAAGACGCAGGAATCAACGTCATCGGGAATTACATCTTCGGGCTGCCAGATGATAATCGTATCACAATGCAGGAGACTCTAGACCTCGCGTTAGAGTTGAACACAGAGTTTATGAACGCATACGTAGCCATGGCGTACCCCGGTAGTCCGTTATACAAAGAGGCTCTAGAGAAAGGCTGGATCCTCCCCGAGACTTGGCGCGGCTATTCCCAGCACAACGATGATTGTCGTCCCCTCGATACGCAACATATCTCCGGCGCAGAGGTACTGGCCTTCCGGGATCAAGCGTTCATCACGTACTTCTCCAGCGATCGTTACCAGACCATGATTCGGGAGAAGTTTGGGGAAGAAACGCTTGTTCATGTTCAAGAGATGCTGCGCTATCGGCTTCCCCGGAAGCTTGTGGCAGCGGCCTAAGCAATGACGCGCGTGTTCCAAGACAAATACGGCCCCAATCATGGAACATGCCTCCAAGCAGCTGTTGCCAGTGTCCTAAGCCTTCCGCTCCACGCCGTTCCCGACATCGCTCACGTGGATCCCGAAATCTGGCAGGCTTTCCTGCTGAGGATGAATCTGGTGGAACTGACCTTGCCCGCTTCGGCCAGACCCGATTGCTACTACATAGCATCGGGTGCCTCAGAGAAGACTGGCCGAGAACATGCATGTGTTTACCGTGCCGGAAAACTCGTGCACGATCCCCATCCGGGGAGAAAGGGTCTATCTAGAATAGACTCCATCTATGTCCTTGTGCCCATGGAATTGGATTATTCGGAGGAAGCCGCTTGAAACTAACCATTACATTACCATCAATCCATGGACATGCTCTCCAGCGTACTTTGGAGAATATCCGGGATACAACGGTCGGTGACCATGAAGTCATCGTGGTTTCCCCTAATGAACCACCGTTTATTGGAAACATCACAACGTTCGTAAAAGATGTAGTCCTGGAAGGTGCCAATGCGGGGCATGCGCAGGCCCTGCACTATGCTCGGGGGGATTTTATTTTCCCTTGGGTAGATGACCATCTCTTAGTGAAGGGCTGGGATGGCGTCTTACTCGAAGAGTTCCTTGAACGGGAGAAGGAACATCAATTTTTTGTGATGGGTGCGCGTAACGCCCCGCACGTGGGTACGGTGTTTGGGATTTATTACCCGTATTTTCCCTTGATGCGTCGTGAGTGGGCCGTACAGACGGGCTGGTTCGATGCCGCGTATCGGTGTGGGTTCGCGGACGCTGATCTTGCGCTGCGTGTGTGGCAAACAGGAGGGCATTGTGAGTGGTCCAATAAATGGGATGACCAGCGAATCATCAAAGGGCATTTGGATGATGGGCGAAAAGGTTCAGCGCCAAACACAACGGATCTGGATACGAACTTGTTTCTGACTCGGTGGTATCCCATCTTCGGTGCAGGTTGGCAGACTGCTGATTTAAGAGACTATAATCGGGATGTTATCCCGGAGCCAAGCCGTAAGTCTTACTCCCCGGACCGAAGAAGACTTTATTAAGGGACGTTTCACATGAGCGGCAATCCTCAAACAAATGCGTCCTTGTACAACGAAATCACTGTAGAACTTGCCTCGTCGAATAATATCACGGCAGCAGAGCTTCGTGGAGTTCTGAATGATATTGTTGCGTCCGGTAACATCGGAACTATTTCCAGTGGGCTGGTATTGGGTAATAATACCGGCAACGTCGGCCCGCCTATTACGTTGACCCCGAGCAATGTGCTTGATCTTATCAGTACCGCTGAAGGCAGTATTCTTGCCCGTAGCGGCACTAGTTGGGTAGCGCTGGCCCCAGGTACGGCTGGGTATATATTAACAACGGAGGGCGGCGCTGCCCTTCCACAATGGACAGCACCTCCCAGTATCGCGACGATCGGCACACCAGGACTTGTTTCTCCTGATGGCATTACGACTACTGTTAACGGCAGCGGAGTTATCTCTACCCTTAGCGGGTGGGCTCTGTTGGCGACAATTACGGTTAGCGGAACCGCTACGGCAGCGATCTCCGACACAACACATTTGACTAACACTTATTCACAATATAAACTTGTATTGCTTAACATTATTCCACAAACGACACAAGAAAATTTACAGCTTTTATTGCATAGCGGAGGTGCTTTTAAAAGTACAGGGTATTTGACGAATATTTATTATACCGTAGGTGGCGCCTTGACGCAAAGCGCTTCAACTACAACATACATACCATTGAACATTAATTCATCTAATTCTAACAATGGCGCAGCAGGAGAACCCGGCATATGCGGAGAAATAAACATTTTCAATCCCTCTTCAGGCAATATTTGCGTGGTAGATGGCAGGACTAACTGGTTAATTAGCTCAGGCACCTCTATTGCCATGAGCATGTTCGAGGGATGTTGGAACAGTGCTGCAGTCATTGATGGTTTTCAGCTAGCTTATGCTTCTGGAAACATTACCGGTACGGTCAAGATTTATGGTATAACCTGATAGGAGCGGGGACCTTGGGATACGCACTCGATGATCACTTTTTGCTGTCGCGGATGCAGCAGATTTTTCTGGAAAATAATATAACTACCGTTGTGGAAACTGGTACGGCTGATGGAGATTCTGCGGTTAGATTTTGCCAGTGTGTTCAAAACTATATAGGCATAGAAATAGATCCTGTAAAAATAAAGCAAACCCAGACACTTTTGGATGCAAATAATTTAACCAACTATAGATTATTATTCGGGGATTCTTCAGAAATCTTGAAAGATGTTGTACCTACTGTGGACGCAGCGCATACATTTTTCTTTTTAGATGCTCATAACTTTTCCGGAAATACGGCATGGCCGTTCTTTTCTGAAGTTCGTGCGCTCGTACCTGGTAAAGGTATTATTGGTCTTCATGATTTTAGAGTACCTGGAAAACCATTTGGTGTAGATGATTACACCCTAAACGACGGTGTTGTGAAAGAGTTTAACTATGATCTGATCAAGAATGTTCTGACTGAGTGGAGTCCTCTGCACCGCATTGAGTACATGCAGGAATCAGACCCAGCATCCTCTTATCGGGGCGCTGCATTTGTTTATCCTAACTGAGGTGCAATTATCTATGACTACTTACACAAAAGCACGTCTTGTAGACAATACCCCCACCACAGAGTCCTGCTTCGCTAAAGCAGAAGCACTGACTCAACAAATTGTTGCCACAGTACGGAATCGCGAAACCTACGTACAAAAAAACGATCTTGATCCTGACTTTTGTCTTCCTGCGTTTCAATGGGATCCCACTGACCTGCAGAACGGTTTTAATGCGGCGTTTGCGCTGATCGCAAATGACCTGCGAGCACAACTTCCCCACCTTCGTTTCCGTTGCCGAATGTTCACCGGCTACACGACTCTTCTCATGGGAACGATACCCAAGGGAGCGGACATTACTGCGCCAGTTCCTGCAGACTTTGATGAAAGTGTTCTCTCCAACGATCCTGGAATTATGGTATGTGGGCTACCGTTGGTAGAGCGCTGGGAAAGGCTCATACAGGATGTGCCGGCAAAATATAGATATTGTGCGCCACCTGTCTTGGGCGAAGTCGGTTGGAAATGGGGAGAGTATACAATTAATTCTGATGTAGTTGGCTATCAGGAGCGGCTGACTCTTCTGCATCGCGCAGGCATTTTTGATAGGTTAGAAAAAATAAAACAACCGCGTATATTGGAAATAGGTGGCGGCTACGGAGCACTTGCCCACGTAATAACTGAGGCTCTCCCTGCCGCCGCGTATTATATTTGCGATTTACCGGAATGTTTGCTGTTCTCTGGTTTGTATCTGACTTGTGCAGGCGACGGCTCCGATAGAAGTGTGGGATTGTTCCCCAATGATTTTGCGATACAACTTGTGCCAAATTACCAAGCGCAATTGATACCGGGAAATTTCGACTTGGTTATTAACACGTTGTCTCTTACGGAAATGTCGCCGCCACAACAGCATGTTTACGGTAATCTTATAAAACAGTGGATTGGTAATGATGGACTGTTCTTTGAACAAAATCAAGGAATCAAGCCGTGGCGCTATATATTTAATAATAACCAAAAGCTTTCTCTTGGAGATATTGAAATACGACAAGGTGTAGTGGAACTCTGGTGGAATTGACATAGATGATACAAGCAAAGCATCTTAGGCGCGATGGCATCGTTACAGACGATCCTATGCCTATACACGAGGTGGATGCGATCGTGGCCCACTTTACTGGGGCTTGTGTTCATCGCTATCATGTTGCTAAGACAGATGTGGAGAACTGTTCCTACCAAGAAGCCCTAGATAAACAATGGGCATATTTTGCGGCAAGTTTCAACGATGTCGTCATGGCACCACATTGGCTTGAACGGGCCATTAGTCATTATAACGATGCCAAGACCTATTTTTCTGGAAGGTCACCTTATCTTTATTCACTGAATGCTTTTTGGACATTTCCTTCTTCACAAATATATTCAGATACACAGGGCTGGCATCGGGACGATAGCGACGGTCCTGATCAATTTACGGTATTCATGTTCGGCACGGATGTGAATTTTTCAGGACGGCATCAGTACGCGCGAGGGTCGAATAATATGCCCTATCGTTCGCCAGATCCCTTCTATGGGGCAGAACCGCCCGAAGATATCGTAACATCTGTTTATGGACCCCGTGGAACAATTATTGTTGAAGATACACATGGCTTGCATCGGGCAGCTTCTACCCTAGATACGCCAAGATTGTTGCTGTGGGCACGATGGAATACTAGTTCGGTACCGTTTGAGTCTTATACGAAAGACGGCTTGTCTCCTTTTCCTAAAGAGATGCTGGGAGATCGCTACCCGAAAGATCCGGTTCTACAGGATGCTATCCAGCTGCTAGTGCGATGATCTAGGGGTAGGACATATGTTGGGGAACTACATATATACGAATCTTGCTGGCACTTTAGAATGCAAAAACTGCCGTAAAGAAGGAAGATCCAAACCAGCGGCGGTAACCTCGCCGCATCCTATGTGTGCCAAATGTGCACTAGAGTGGCTTTTAAAAACAACCCAGAAGGGGGCAAAACATGAAGACCCTGTTCTTCACAACCGGAACACGCGATTGTGAGAAGCTTTGGCAGTCCTATATCAATCTGGGGCACGAGACGCATGTGATGCGCTATGATGTTCCTGGCATCAATATGGTGGAGGTCGCCAAAGCTTATGCGCCGGAAGTGATTATCTACATCGGTGCCATCGGTGATTTTCACTTTGGCCTTCCTGTGCCCTCGCCAGATGTGCTTGAGGCAGTTGGCCGGGTCGCGCCAATGGTACACCTGTGCTCTGACGCAGCGGATCCTCCTTGGTGGGATCTCCTGAACGAGTATTTTTCGAGGCGGGTCTTTGCGGTCCAGGTCACAATCGATGGGTGTTCTGATTCGCCCATGGGCGGCCGTGCCACAGACGCATGCGTGGCGCTTACGCCAATTGATCCGGGGATGTTCCATCCGCGCCCCTGGCACAATCGCATCTACGATTGTGGCTTCGTAGGAGGTGGGGGTGTTCGCATTCCCATGATTCGTGATCTGCAGTCCAAGGTGCCCCTGACGTGGTATTGTAATGGACAAGAGGTCCCGTATTCGGAGATGTGCGGGTTTTATTCTGACTGTCGCGTCGTCTGGAATGCCGCCAACACGGGATCGAACGCGAAGCGCCACGTGAAGGGGCGCGTCGTGGAGGCAGGTCTTGCCGGCGCAGTGCTGATCGAGCCCGATGATTCCCCTCTAAAGCAGTGGTTCGAAAGTGGTGTAGACTACTTGTCCTGGGGTGACTTGGATGAGGCGGCGGAATGGATCAAATACATCCTGAACAATCCCAGTATGGGGGAAGCTATGGCGGCGCGGTTTCATCAAAAGATGGTGAAATACCACGCTGCTGGAGTTTTTTGGGATAAAGTTTTGGGGATGGTGAAGGCGCGAGAACTATGCCAGTCAGCGTAACAGGCGGAAACAAAATCGGTCCCTACCTGACTAACCTTGTTGCTCGGGCCAGTCGGGGCGGGACTTTGCGTGTGGGGTTTCTTCCGGGAGATACCTATCCAAATGGCGTCAGTGTGGCCAGCGTAGCAATTTCGAATAATTTTGGGGACCTTGCTAGGAACATTCCGGCGAGGCCCTTCTTTTCGAATCTGGCGCGGAGTCAGCGGGCTGCGTGGGCGAAGCGTCTCAAAAAGTTGATTAGCGAAAATAATATGAACGTGTACGATGCGCTGGAGGATTTGGGGGTGCAGATCGTTGGCGAGGTTCAGCAATCTATTATGACGTTCATAGGGACTCCCTTGAGTCCCGTTACTATACGACGCAAAGGATTTGATAAGCAACTTATAGAAACTGCTAGATTATTAGAATCAGTATCTTTTAGCATCGGTGCGAGCAAGGAAACAGGAGAATAAAAATGAAGGCTAACAGGAACAAAGAGAGTTTGTTGACACAAGCGCAAGTGTGGAAGCTATTTAACTATGATCCACACACGGGTTTGCTTACTAGACTTACACGTGCAAGTACACGCGCTAGAATTGGTGACGTTGTTAGTAATGTAGATAATAGGGGATACCTTAGAGTTAAAATTAATGGTTTTTGCTACAGTGCACATCGTTTAATCTACTTCTACGTTAAAGGCATGTGGCCTGTAGACCAAATCGACCACGCTAATGGCGTGAAAACTGATAATCGATGGTGCAATCTACGCGAGGCTACGCAATCCCAAAATAATGCAAATAGAGGTAGGGCTCGCAACAATTCTTCTGGATTTAAAGGAGTTGACTTACTTTATTCAAATTTTTGGCGAGCTATGATTAAAGCTAACAAGAAAAACAAGGTACTGGGCTACTTCGATTGTCCTGCTGCAGCACATTTCGCATATCTGATAGCAGCCGACAAAGCATTCGGCAAGTTCGCCAGAGCCGCATAAACACTGGAGGTTGTAAAAATGCAGTTCCTATACTGGACCGCGAATCATAATACTGCAGGACAACGCTCGCTTGAAGACCCGATGGGAATCATGGGGAAACAGCTTCAGTCTCTCGGCCACAGCGTCGTGTGGGATCCCCGAAATGAAAAACTACTTCCTCAACAGGAGGGTTTAAATATTATAGTCGAGGGCTTCATGCCCGCTGCTGTGCCCGTTATTGAAGACTATTATCGTCAAGGTGCCCGCTTCATTTGTCTTGCCACGGAAGAGCCATCCGCACGCGGATTCAACCATGGACGCGATCCCTCTATGGTTATTCGCCAAGCAACATTCCCTGCTGCCGCTAAATTCTTTGAAGGGATCTTTCATCTAGTTCCCGGAGAACACGTCGGAGATTGGTACAAGCAATACGCCCCTACGTCCTATGTAGAGCTTGGCTACGCGCCTTCTCTGGTTCGGGGCGGAGATACTATCCCCCCAATTTACGACTTCGGCTTCTTCGGATCACTAACTCACCGACGCATGACAATCCTGAAGCGCCTTGCCAAGAAAACCTCCAACCCCAAAGCTATAAGAATAGAAGGCACGTTCGCAGCCCAGGACGAGCGGGACAAAATCATGCGCGAAGCCAAGGTTATTCTCCAAGTTAGAAAATTCAGTGAGATGGGATTGGTGTCATCTACAAGATGTAACACAGCCCTCCACATCGGACGCCCTGTGATAGGCGAAGCCCACGAGCTATCCGATCCCTGGGATAAAATCGTAACCTTCTCGAAGGCCTGCAAAACCTGCACCGAAGGCGGGAACAACGGGCGAGGAAGAAACTTTCTTTGCGATGTTTGCGTCGATAACTTCATCGATCTCGCTCTGCTCACAAAATCAATGTGGAAGCCTGTCTATGCGAGACAGTTCGAGACGTTTCGGACCATGCTAACACCCGATTACTGTGTCGGTCGCGCGTTCCGTGAAATCGGCATGGACATCTCTGGAAAAACTTTCCGCAAGATAGACCCCATCGCAGCATAGGATTTGCGTCATGTTCACGACACTCCTCTACGGCTTCTGTGCCTACATCCACATCTTCTACGGCCAACCCCTCGTAGGCATTGGCTACGTCTTCCAGGGCGAATGCATCTCCCACGTGTCGATCGGAGACACAGGGAAAGACGATCTCACCTATGGGGAGCACTCCTTCAACGTGAAGATTCTGGATGAGAGTCGCAGCCCTGCTGCGGAAATCACTTTGGACGGGATGAGGAAGTTCGTGGTAACGCTGGATGAGCGGGCCTAGCCGTGTCCGATAAGACACTCTCAATTGTGGAGCTAGAAAGAATCTACCTCGTGGTAGACGAAGAAGAGGTCATTCTGGCCGAAACAAAGACCCGAGAAGAGGCTGCTGCTTACATTGAGGAAAACTGGAGAAAGCTGCCTTGAATCTTCACAGCATCGCCGCAGGCGCCATCTCCGCTGTCAATCCCATGCAGAGCGCCGCTATTCAGATCAGCAACGGTTACCTGACCGGGGCACAGGGCCGGCGCGGGCCGTCCTATTTGCCGGCCGTCACTGTATCCGCACAGGTCCAGGAACTCACCGCCAAGGACCTTCGGCACCTGGATCAATTGAACATCCAAGGATCGAAGAAAAAAATCTACATGAACGGCATCGTCAGTGGTACAGTGCGCGTCAACAATCAGGGCGGGGATCTGGTAACGCTACAAGACGGCACGGTGTGGCTGACAACTGCCGTGCTGGAGCAGTGGCCCGATTGGGTGGCTGTTAGTGTGACGCTACAGGACGGGTCTTAGTCCATAAGGTGGATATTAATGACCGTAGGTTATCACTGGCCCAATCTCCCAAACTCAACGACTGCACCAAATTATTTGGGGCTTGTTGGCGGCGGCGCCGTCGTCTGGCAGCCGGCAGATACATCCCTTACACGCCCCAACAATGCTACAACCTATACAGCAGGGGATGCTATAGGTTCTTCCAGTGCTATCTTATTTAGTTGGAGCAATACCCCATTTTTCCGTTCTCCAGGGTCTTCGGCGCTGATAACGGGTGCCCGTATCGTAATGAGCGCCGCAGGCATTACGACAGGTAGCGTGGGTTCTACTTTTTTGTATTTATATAATGCTCCGCCGACTATTGCCGGTTTATCAGATAACTCTCCATTTCCATTGCTTTATTCTCCAGATGATCAGTACAGACAGGGCCTTCCACTGACGGCAACGACGTGGGTTCCTACGACACAGGCTGCCGGTTCAACTCTGGTTGAGGCCTTCGCACAACCTTCGGCAGCACAAGTCCCAATAATCGCACAACCAACCTCCCAAAACCTTTACGGGGTGCTTGTCGCAGGGGCGGCATGGACTCCCGTGGCGAACGCAGTTGTCCAGATTTATCTCAGCGCAGTCCTTGACTGATAGGAGACGGAAATGTCTGCTATAACACCAATCCAAAAGACCTCGGTTATCTTGGGAGCGACTCCTGGGTGGGTTAATACACTTTCCCAGGGAGTTCCCGGAGCAACAGCCGCTTATAATTTCCAAACTGACCAGTATTGGTCGGCAGGAAACCCAAGCGGTGGGTTGGGTGTAATCTCTACGACACCTCAGTACGTAATTTGGTCGGATGGACATGTATCATTAGTTGCAGCAGGAAGCCTACCCGTATCTGATCTTGGACTTGCCATATGGGAAGCCTCCAGTAATCAGATCGTTAGCACAAACAACCTGTCTTCTTGGTCCGCTACCAATATGACGGTGGGCGTGACTACTGGTCCTGATTTAATCAATAGCTCCGCATCTACGATCATGGCCACAGCCAACAATGCTACGATTACAACGACTACTTTAGCAATATCTTCGAGCAATCAGCAAGCTTCTGCGTTCGTGCAACGGATAACTGGTAGCGGCGCCGTCAGCATGACAGTGGATGGGGGGACAACGTGGCATACTATTACGGTTACATCCAACTGGAATCAGGTCAGCATTCCTCAACAGACGTTATCGTCTCCGGTGTTTGGTCTAAAATTGGCCACCAGTGGTGATGAAATTGCCGTATGGTGTGCCCAGGTTGAATCCGGGCTTTTGGGTCCAGGCCCCACAGCCCCAATGCCGTCAACTGCTTCGACACGTAATATTCCAAGTATTACGTTTGTGCCCTCTTCTTTGGAATCGTTCACTGTTCTGTTGGACACGAATAATGTGAGCTACGTGGGCAGCGTTGGACTTTATATCGGCGGATATAAAATGATCCAGTTCCCCAGCGGGACAACGGTTCAAGATTATGAATCGGTGATTCCACTCGTAGCTACACTTGGATCGGGAAATCTGACTACCGGACCATGCAGCACTGCCTATGCTAGCGACAGTAATAGTGCTTCGCTGGTAGCAAATCTTGGCACCGTGGCTGCTGGAGGCAATTCTTTCCCGCTGTCCTCACCCGGATTTTCTTTTTACATTGGATCATCGGCGGGGAATGCTTTGGCACTTGATGGCTATGTCACATCTCTTGTTTTCTGGCCATCACGGGATGCAACGCTTCAGGCACTTACCTAAAGATGACTATCTCTGTCGTACCTTCTCAGGACGACATCCAGACGGTCCTCGTATCGTTTCTGGGAAGTATTTTACCAATAGGCACAGAGATCTTCGAAGGTCTAGACAATCGCGTCCCTGAGCCCGCTGTGACGAATTTCGTGGTGTTCTCGCCGGTCCAGCGAATCCGTCTGGCCACGAACATAGACTCCTACGCCGATACCGTATTTACGGGGTCCATAACCGGAAACATTCTGACGGTAGCCAGCATCTCCCAGGGGGCGCTCGCTCTGGGATCCACTGTGTTCGGAACAGGTGTTCAGCCCAGTACGACTGTAGCGGGGTTTGGTCCGGGCGTAAGCGGTGGCGCAGGTGTCTACACGGTTTCACCGCCCCAGAACACGCCCTCTCAGCCGATGGCTGCAGGTACGTTTACCCTACAACAAAATACCGAAGTGATCTTTCAACTTGACGTTCATAGCAGTGTCGTGGGCGTTGCCGCCGACATGGCGCAAGCAATCACGACTGCTTTCAGAGATCCCTATGCGGTCGATCTTTTTTCTGGTATTAACCCGCTTGTGTCTCCGCTGTACGCGGATGATCCGAAGATGATCGCTTTTGTTTCAGGGGAAGAGCAATATGAGTCCAGGTGGGTGGTGGAGGTGCGGGTGCAGGCCAACCAGCAACTCACCGGGTTCCCGCAGCAGTTCGCGGATGTTCTGAACATCAACCTTCAGGTACTACCATGAAGGTAGTTACTTAAGGAACACCAAATATGTCCACTGTACCTGCATCACAGTTTGTTAATGTTACGCCCTCGGTCTTAGCAGCAGCTGGAACAGCGCTCAGTCTCAGCGGCTTGTTTCTGACACAGAATACCCGCGTGCCTATTGGGGCGATTCTTCAGTTTCCATCCGCATTATCGGTTGGGAACTATTTTGGTCTGTCTTCCTCTGAATATACTGCGTCGCAGGTTTATTTCAACGGGTTTAGTATCTCTACGACAAAGCCAGGAAATCTTGTTTTCACGCAATATCCTAGTTCTGCAGTAGCGGCGTATCTTCGTGGCGGCAGCGTTGCGTCTTTGACATTGGCGCAGTTGCAGGCCATCAGTGGATCATTGACTATCGTATTTGACGGTTTTTCACGCACGGCGGCGTCGATCAATCTTTCTGGTGCGTCCTCGTTTTCGTCCGCAGCAAGCACTATCCAGACTGGTCTCAACGGCAGTATCGCGGCGTCGGCAACAGTCACTGGCTCGGTGTCGGGCACGACATTGACCGTTACTGCAGTTTTGACCGGAACCATTGCGCTAGGCCTCACCGTCACTGGCGGCACAGGTATTGTCGCGGGCACTTACGTAGCTTCACAGCTTACTGGGACGGCGAATGGGACAGGTACTTATCAGCTGAATCAGGCAGGATCTGCCTTGTCTCAAACTATTACGATGACCCCAACGAACGTGGCGGTGACTTATGATTCTACGTCGGGGGCCTTCGTCGTTACTTCAGGCATAGTTGGAGCAATCTCTACATCTGCTTATGCCACAGGAACGATCGCCAGTAGTCTTATGTTCACCCAAGGCTCGGGTGCCGTGCTTTCGCAGGGCGCAGCGGCGGCGATCCCTGGCACCTTCATGGCTACGCTTATCCAGTCGTTCCAGAACTGGGCCTCGTTTAAGACGTTGTTCGATCCAGATGGCGGTTCCGGTAACACACAGAAACTGGCATTTGCCACATGGAACAACACGACGAACAACAGATACACTTATGTGTGTGCCGATACCGATGTCACACCAACACTGTCAGTGCCGGCAACAGCGAGTTTGGGTTATCTCCTTGCCCAGTCTAATATCAGCGGGACACAGCTTATTTACGAACCGGCAGGTGTCTCCGGGCTTCATGGCGCCGATTTTATCTGCGGCTGCATCGCGTCGCTCAACTTTAACCAGCTTAATGGTCGCGCCACGTTTGCTTATCTGACGCAATCTGGTCTGCAGGCAGGTGTAACAAATCAGGGGGTTCTGACGAACCTCATAGCTAATGGCTACAACTGTGTTGTCGCCACCGCAACAGCCGCCACCAATTTTGTTTATTACTATCCTGGGTCTGTGTCTGGGGCATTCACCTGGGCCGACACTTACGTCAACCAGATCTGGATGAATAACGCCTTCCAGCTTGATCTGATGGAACTGGTCACAAGTATCGGGTCGATCCCATACAATACCTATGGCGACACGCTGATCGAGACTTCGCTTTCCGGGACGATCCAGCAGGCACTTTCATTCGGCGCGATTCGTTCTGGGATCACCTTGTCGGCCACGCAGATCACGGCAATCAACAACGCGACCGGAAACACCACCGCTGCGAATACGATCGCAAATCGGGGCTGGTATATCCAGATTCTTCCCACACCTCCTGCTACGCGGCAGGCGCGTGGCTCGCCGCCAATTACGTTCTGGTACACAGACGGTGAATCCGTGCAGACGATCAATCTCGCATCGGTCGTGCTCTTGTAAGGGATAGATCGCCATGTCGTTAACCGCTGCTAATGCAACGATCCTACTGTCCGTGCCCTTATTGTTTCCGATCCCTTTTCAACTAAAGGGGTTTGCGGCAGATGATGTCGAAGACACTGACCCGATCGAAATGGTCGAAACGCTCATGGGAGTGGACGGCAATCTATCGGCGGGGTTCGTATTCGTGTCGGTCAAGCAGGCCTTTCATCTACAGGCGGATTCGCCCTCCATTGCCTACTTCGACCAATTGGGCATGGCACAGCAAGCCATCACGGATGTGTACTCTATTAATGGCACTATCAGTCTTCCAGGCGTAGGGTTGAAATGGGCTATGACGAACGGATTTATGACGGGATATCCAATCGTCGGGTCCGTCAAGAAATTGATCCAGCCAAGAACGTTCACGATAACTTGGAACCAAGCGACATCATCTAGTATCTAGACTTAGAACTTGGGCGGGGAGACAGAATCAGTGCGTAATACAAGGCTTGTTCAGATTCAAACAGACGATCCAAATAACAGGGATCGCGGCAAGACGTTTGTAATAACCGAAATGCCGGTATTCCAGGCAGAGAAATTTGCCGCTCGGGCTTGGTTAGCTATATCGAACGCCAACGTATCGCTCACGGAAGAAGAATCAGCCAATGTCGTCACGAACGCAGGCTGGGCAGGCCTTGCGTTTTTGAGTCTCCGGGCACTTGGCAATGCCAAGTTTACAGACATCGAGCCTCTTCTGGACGAAATGATGACCTACATCAAGATCATCCGCGACATGAAGAATCCGGACATGAGTTATCCGGTGCTTGAATCCGATGTCGAAGAATTAACAACCATGATAACTCTTAGAAAAGAGTTCATTGATCTCCATACTGGTTTTTTTTCAAGAGGCGCCGGGTCGTTGGCCTCGGCCTGGGCGCCGAATCCAGCGGCTACTTGAAGTACACCAATGTCGAGCCGCTGACCGGCGCAGTTGTGTCTCTAAAGCTGGCTACCCTGCACGAGTGCCAGACTGTGTACGGGATGGAGGACGCCTACGATTTGTTGGAGATCGCCGCTGTGGATGCTAAGAACGCAGAGAAGCTGCGGAAGAAACAGAAGGCTGGCTCCTCTTGACGCCCATCGATCAACTTATCGTTACTTTGGGACTCGACACGCGGCCCCTCATTGCTGGCGCTCGCCAGGCGATAAAGATTTTCAATCAGACTTCCGCCCAGATCCAGAAACAGACACAGGGCATCTCCGCATCTAGCAATACCGCAGCTGCGGGGATGAATGCGCTTCGGCTGGGCGTCGCCGGCCTCGCAGCAATCGTCGGCGTGGTCGGTACGCGCGAGCTTATCGAGTGGAACAAGCAGATGACAGAAGCGGGGTCGAAGACCTATCGCTTCGCCAACCGCATCGGTTCTACTGTGCCCGTCGTCAATCAGTTACGAGGGGCTGTACGTATTGCGGGAGGCACGTTCGAGGACGCCGACGCGGGTCTGACAGGTATTACGGACGCGTTGCAAAAATGGCAGTTGCTGGGAGTAGCCACACCAGCACCGTTTTTGCGCCAATTCGGCGTCGATCTTGCTGCTTTTGATCCAAACAAAGCAGAAGATATGATCCGCTTAGTTAACACATTAGCAAAGGGGGCTACAAACCTCAAGCCAGGTCAAGTTAATGCTTTATTAGGGGGGATATTCCCGCCTGGATTTATAGATTTAATTCTTCAAGGTCCTGCCAAAGTTAAGGAGATTCTTGCGACTGCAGAAAAATACGCTAGAAATAGTGAAGAAGCTGCAAAAAATGCGCGTAAATTGGACGAGACTCTCGGAACCACAGCTTTAATTTCTAAAGCCATAGGCGAGTATATCTACAACTGGTTTTCTCCCTATAATCTTAGAGCTGCTGAAAAGTTCAAGAGCATTATGGAGGAAATTGCAGAGTATATGGGAGTTACAGGAGGCAAGGGATTCTGGTCTAATTTGGGAGAATCCCTTGCTAATGGCGCATATAATCTAGGTAACTTGTTTTTACCTATAGACAGAATTAAGCGATATCTTTTCGGAGGAGGTGCTTCCGAATCTCCAGGCGCGCATGGTCGTTGGGGCGTCTCCAACTCACGCTGGCGTTCCGGATTGAACGTGGGCCAAGGCTACTCGGTCGGGCGTCCAGACATCGTGTCCTCTGCCACAGGACTTCCTGTGAAGGCAGGAGAGTTCAATTCCGGGGGCAATGTCAACGCAACGACAGTGGCGCTTGCAGGAGACATCTACCGGGCAATGTCCGGGGACATCTCTCAGTTCACAGGCTTTAACGATCGTTTCCATCAGGGCATGGGATCTCGGCATGAGACGGGTGAGGCTTTTGATTTTACGCTTAAAGACCCTTCGCGTGCTGCCGAGGTTATAAGACAAATCCACGCAATGGCCCCGAAAGCGCGCGTGCTTAATGAATATACGAACCCTTCACCCGGCTCTAATGGTGGCCACATTCATGTTACTATAAATGTTAATGGCTACTCAGCCAAAGATGCCAATATCATGGCAGATACGACTGCTAAGAGATTACAGGACGCCCTTGGCTCGGCAAACGGGTCTAACTGAGGGATAGATCAGGATGCCCAATGTTCCTTCTTTGCCCGGTGTGCCTCCGCTGCAGGGGACGCAGGTCTCTATCACCGCGCCGATTATTCTTGCCGCAGACGCAGTAAACTTTACCAATAACTTGTTTGGAGTTACACAATGGGGAATCTACCAGAATGGTGTGTTAGTTATTAAACCAGATAGTATAGTGGATTTTGGCTACAATCACGCTTATAATGTTAGCAATTATCAAGTAGAAGAAGGCGGATTTCAAAGCTACGATAAGGTACAGCTTCCTTTCGAGGCCCGTATTCGCATGGCAATCGGCTCCGGTGGAGGACTAAGCATTTTATCTACGGGCTACTTCAAGAAACAACAGTTCCTTACTATTTTGGAAAGTATCGCCGGTACGACAAATCTATATGATATTCATACGCCCGATGCGATATACTATAGTGCAAATATTACAAGGCTTGGTTACGACCGGTCTGCACAACGTGGCGCCACCTTGCTTGTTGTAGACGTGTTCTTTCTTGAAGTACGGGTCAGTGCAACGCAGCAGTTTTCCAACACGCAAACTCCTTCCGGAGCCAATCCAACAAATGGGGGGCAAGCTGCGCTAACTGCGCCGACATCGACACAAGCAGCGACAACTTCGACCATAACTGGAAATCAATGATGTTGATTATATCTATAAATCCTGTGCCATCGCAGTCCATACAGGTTAATTTATCTGGACAGAACGTCCAACTTAACATTTACCAAAAGTCTACAGGATTATTTATGGATGTGTATCTTGGTGGTACGCTACTCGTGGGCGGCGTGATCTGCCAGAATGAAAACTTGATCGTCAGGGATACCTATCTGGGGTTCCCTGGAGACCTTGCGTTCATAGATAACGTGAGCGACACTGATCCTTACTACACTGGATTAGGTACGCAGTATTCCTTGGCTTGGCTACAGCCGAGTGATGTTGCTGCGGCCACCAACTTACCGGTCAATGTGAGCTAGCAATGGTCACGAATCTTGGAACCATCTACGCTACCCCACAAAATCCAACGACATCTCCGTCGAATCCGTCACCGTTCATACAACGGCTGATCAATGTCACCTTTACGCTTGGCACAGGCACTTTTGCAAACACTGGTTCCAATTCCGTAACCTTGTCGGGTCTTCGCACTTCTGCTCGGATCGCAAATGCTGGAGGTTATTCTACTGCTCTTTTGGACATGGATATTTACGGCATGCCCTTAAGTCTTATGAATCAACTGGCTCTTTTGGGTCAACGGATACAGTATCTACCAAGAAATCAGATTACGGTTGAAGCTGGAGATTCTTCTACGGGATTAGGTATTGTGTTCACCGGGGATGTCATGGAAGCAGCTTTTGACGGAGATCCGGCCCCTGATGTGCCCTTTCGCGTCGAGGCTAGAACAGGGGCAACTGCAGCAGTATTTTCTTATCCACCCCAATCTTTTACCGGATCAACAGACGTAGCAACCATTCTCGCAGGACTTGCTAGTGCTGCCGGATGGCGGTTCGAGAACAACGGCGTTTCCGTAAAAATTCCACGGCCCTACCTTTATGGTAGTGTCATGGATCAAATAACAAAGGTGATACAACAAGCCAATATTCAATCTAATCTCGGTGCGGAAGGCTGTCTTGCTATCTGGCCCAAGAACGGTAACCGAAGTGGTACGGCGCCAGTAATTAAAGCTGGGGCAAATATGATAGGATACCCACGCTTTCATGCGGCGGGCATTACCGTTCGCGCCGTCTACAGTCCATCTGTCGGGCTCGGTCCCCCTGGACCCGTGGGAACCTCTGCTGGAGGTGGCGTGCAGCTTGGTGGTCTCATTCAGATACAAGGAAGTATTCTTACCCAAGCGAACGGCACTTGGAAAGTCTATGCTTTGGATCATGTGCTTGAATCGATGTTTCCTAACGGACAATGGTTTAGTACCATAAAAGCTGTCTACACGAACATGGTATCTCCTATATCATAAGGGTGTAACCAACGTGGTTGAATCGGCAACTTCCGGATCTTCCCAATTAGAACCAACCGATTTTACATCTAGGTGGAGCGTAACTGCGTTCATAGTCAAGCAAGCCATCGCCAAGATCGTCACAATGATGCCCGTCAAGGTCATCTCCGTTCAGGGGGGCGCTGGTGCGCTCGGAGCAGCCGGCACGGTAAGCGTCCAGCCGCTCGTGTCCCTGCTTGACGGCAACGGCAATGCGTCACCCCATGGCGTCATCAACGGGCTCCCTTACTTTCGGATGCAGGGGGGCACGACGGCGATCATCATGGACCCGGCAGTCGGAGATGTTGGGTACATTCACGCCTGCATGCGGGACATGTCCTCTGTCGTAGCCAGTAATGGGCAAGTGTCTACGCCCGGTTCCTATCGAACCTATGATTTTTCTGACAGTATTTATGTAGGGGGCATTCTCAACGCGACGCCGACACAGTACGTGCAATTCAATTCCTCGGGTGTTACCATCGCGGACGGCAATGGGAACATCATCACGATGAGCAGTTCAGGCATCGCCATCACGGGTAACCTGACCGTCACCGGAACGGTCATCGCGGGCTATGGCGGAGCTGATCAGGTAGGGCTCACGACGCACAAGCATGGTGGCGTCACGACAGGCAGTGGCACCTCGGCAGCACCGACAGCGGGGACGTAGGCCGTGTCGGCTACACTTTTGTTGGATCAACTGGCCTGGGATCTTCTCATCGATATTGATGGGAACATCGCACTAGCTACGGATCCCTATTCAATCGCCCAGGACGCGGCGAGCGCGATCAAGCTTTACTTGGGCGAGCTTTGGTACGATACGACACAAGGTGTACCGTATGACCAGATTTTGGGGCAATTCCCATCGTTAACTTATATCAAGAGTCAGCTTGTCAATGCAGCATTGACTGTTCCTGAAGTAGTCTCCGCTCAAGTATTCATATCCGGTTTTGCAGGCAGACAGCTTTCCGGGCAAGTGCAAATAACTACGACATCAGGCAGTACCTCTGCGGCGAGTTTTAATACGTTTGTAACGAACTTCAGTACCTGAGATAACGCATGGCTATAACCACCAATGTCCCTGTACCTACTTTCGGCCCTACCGGCTATGTCGTGCCGGCCGAAAGTGCGATTCTTACCGGTGTTTTGGCCGATATCAATACAGCGTTTGGGGGCAACTTAAATACGACCAACCTGTCCTCTCCGCAGGGGCAACTTGCTTCCAGTGAAGCTGCAATCATCGGCAATACCAACAATATCTTTTTGTTTCTTACGAATCAATTCGATCCTGCTTACGCGTCGGGAAGATACCAGGATGCTTTGGCAAGACTTTATTTCCTAAATCGCAACGGGGCGCAGCCTACTGTCGTTCAAGCTGTTTGCTCCGGCGGGTATAACGTTCCCATCCCCACAGGAGCCCAGGCACAAGCCGCTGATGGAAACATCTATACCTGCACGGCAGGGGGTACCATCCCGATTGGCGGGTCCATAACACTGCCCTTCGCCTGTAACGTCGTAGGCCCGATTTCATGCCCAGCTGGTACGCTTAATACGATTTACCAAGCTATTCCTGGATGGGATTCGATCACCAATCCCACGGCAGGCGTCGTGGGCCAAGCCACAGAATCAACGACGCAGTTCGAACAACGGCGCCAGGCTACTGTTGCAGCAAACTCTGTTAATGCAGTGGCTTCTATTCAAGGAGCACTCCTGAGTGTTCCCGGTATTCTTAGTGCCTATATTACTGAAAACGCCACCAGTTCTCCCGTAACGGTTGGGGGGACAACATTAGCCGCAAATAGCCTTTACGTGGCGGTCAGCGGTTCGGCCGCGCCCTCGGCAATTGCCAATGCGATCTGGAGCAAGAAACCTCCGGGTTGTGCATACAATGGAAATACTTCTTACGTTGTCAGCGATACGTCCTATCCGGTACCTTATCCAACTTACACAGTAACCTGGATGACGCCCACCAATTTGCAAATAGCATTTGCCATTAATATTGTTTCTTCTGCGGCCGTGCCGTCCAACGCGGCAACGCTTATTCAGAACGCAATTGTGTCCGCGTTTGCCGGTGGCGACGGCGGCTCTATCGCAGGCATTGGAAATCTTATCCTGGCATCGAGATATTATTCCACGCTCGCAGCGCTCGGTTCCTGGGCACAAATCCGTACTTTCTACGTTGGATCGGCCAACAGCGGATCTGCTTCGGTCTTGGGCAGGATTTCCGGAAACACCCTGACGATCCAGACTGTGACCTCGGGTACGGTTGCAGTCGGACAGACCGTGACGGGATCGCTGGGGGACATCACGATCGGAACACAGGTCACAGCACTGGGCTCGGGGGCAGGCGGTACAGGAACCTATGTCGTCTCCACAGCACAGTCCATCGGAGCAACCTTCACGGCCCAAGGAACAAGCACAGTTATGACTGCCTCGGCCGTGTCCGGGACGATCAGCGCCGGTTATTATATGGCCAATGGCACGGGTATTTCTGCAAACACATACATAATAGGCCAGCTATCGGGCACGATCGGAGGTGCCGGGACTTATTCGGTAAATAACATACTCAACCTTCCTGTAGGCGTGTCGGCATCAGCTAACGAAGCCATGACGATGGTGTCGGCTACCCTGACATCTGTGCAGACAAATATAAACCAGCAGCCCGTCACCAGTGTGGGTAGTATTACTGTAACTGTAACATAGTGGGAGGAACGAACTCTCATGGCTACAAATGATTTCAGTGCCTACGACTTCGTTGCTGCAGACTTTTTTGTCTCAGTGCTTGGTACTCCTACGGGGCCACCCTACCCGCCTGCGCCTGTCGGCGGATCCAATGCAATTGGCGCATTTACGATTGCTACCAGTCCGGTTGGTACTATTTCTGCGTTCAATTATTGGGAAACCGTAATCAGCCAATACGCTAATTCGCCTATATTAACACAGCTTATTGCCAATTTTTTTCAATACATCGATCCCACACAGCTTATAGATAGTTTTTACGATAACATGTTTAACATCAACACTGCGCAAGGCTACGGCCTTGATGTGTGGGGAAGACGTGTGGGCATCCCGACACGTGTCATAAATGTTGCTGGTGGAAAAAACTTGGGCTTTGCCGAAGCCTTGTCGGTTCCTCCCGGACAAGTTGATACAAACATCGATCCGTTCAATCAGTCGCCTTTCTATTCGGGAGGAGGGTTGACCAGTAGCTATGCCTTGTCCGATACTAGCTTTCGTACTTTGATATTTGCCAAGGCGCTGTCCAACATATCCAATGGGTCTATTCCAGCAATAAACCAGTTATTACAAAATCTGTTTCCTAATCGTGGGCAATGCTACGTCATAGATAACCTAAATATGTCTATGACATATTACTTTACATTTGCGCTGACCGCTGTTGAGCAGGCTATTCTTGAGCAAACAACTGTGCTACCGACGCCTGCGGGCGTGTCATCAACCGTTGTCTTCTTGTAGGGCCGCGATTCCATGCAATATACCGCCATTCCTACAAAAATATCCACATATTGGGCGCAGAACGCGTCGGGTTCGTACGTACGTACGCCCCCAAACACCAGTCAAATCGGTGTCAATCCCGGATACGCGTCATGGCCTGACGGCTTCGTTCCGCTGAATCTGACTGCTGAAGCTGCGGGGGGCATCCCCCCGTATGGTCAGGACATGAACGGTGTCCTGCGAGCCATTTCACAGTGGTTGCAATTTACCCAGGCGTTTGGCGGTCTCCCCTACGATTCGGCCTTCCAAACTGCGATCAGCGGCTACCCGCAAGGCGCGGTGGTACAGTCTATTTCTTACGTTGGCACCACTTGGTTTTCTCTTGTCGATAACAACACGACCAACCCTGATTCAGGGGGCGACAACTGGATCACCATAGGCGACGGTGCTCGCAATGATATGAAGTGGCGTCCCACATCGGAATCACTTCCTGGCTGGATCATTGCGAACGGAACCACGATCGGCAGCGCATCCTCGGGGGCCGCCCAGCTTGCTGCCGCGAAGTGCGCGGGTGTCTACGCCTGGCTCTGGAATAACTTCTCCAATGCCCTTTGCCCGGTCACAGGAGGCCGGGGCGCGACCGCTGCAGCGGACTTCGCGGCGAACAAGACTATCGCTGTCCTGGACATGCGCGGCATCGCCCCTGTGGGCGCCGACACGATGGGAGGCTCAACGACCACGAAGCTGGCCGGCGTGCCTATCACGACGGGAGGCCTCGCCGTCGCCACGGCATCAACTTGTACGATCGCGGCGGCCACGACGGCACAGATCGAGGCTGGAAACGTTCCTGCTGTCCTGACGGTTGGCGGCACGATCACGGGCACATGGGCTCCTGGCATGACCGTGAGCGGATCCGGTGTCACAGCAGGCACCGTGATCGTAAGTCAAGCCTCGGGCACGACCGGCGGAAATGGTACCTATAACCTGAATCAGTCGGTGTCTGTGGCCTCCAACACAGCGATGACCGGATACACTGCCCAGGCGCCGGGTACTGTGATCGGTGAGAACACCCACATTCTTACAGTCCAGGAAACGGCGGCGCATACCCACTTATACAACACGACGGGCGGTAACCTTGCGGTCGGCGGGGGCGGCAACTCTGCGGCGCAGTATGGCTCAACTTCTTCTGGCGTAACGGGTGGAGGTCTCGGACACAATAACGTATCTTTGGCCCTTACTGGGTACTGGTACGTGAAGCTGTAAGGATATCTCAAATGCGGTTAGTAACCAAACTTCTTGTATCTTTTGTTGGACTGGGCGTCCTCCTCGCTTCAGTTGTCTATGTTTCGGGCCAGTCCAGTCCGGGGCTTATCTTCGGGCAGATCCCGACTGCGGCACAATGGAATAGTTATTTTGCGAATAAGCTTGATTACAATGGCTACACACCCCTGAATCCGGCAGGCGGCACGATGACCGGGCCGCTTACGACGGCTCCGTCTACGACGGGGGCTGCGGGATTTAACATTCCAGCAGGTACTGCGCCGACCTCGCCCAATAATGGAGACATCTGGAACACGGGAACGCTGCTTGGGTCCCGTATCAACGGCACCACTGTTGGCTTATGGCCCTGGGAATGTTCTTGGGATAATACGCCTTTGCTGGCTTGCGTAACCGCCACAACGGCGCGGCCTCAAATCGTTTACGAGAACACCACGGCGGACGCGTCTAATCCAACTATTCTTCTTGCCAAGTCCAGGGCTGTGGGAAATACGCTCACAAGCGATTTGCTTGGCGCGATCACTGGATACGGCTATGCCAATTCAGCATATCAAGCGGCCACGAACATACAGTTCGCCCAAGCGGCATCTTCATCGGGAAGCAACATCCCAACCAAAACTATACTCTATACGAGCAATGCTGCTGGATTACTAAATCAGTCTTTGACCTTTGATAATCTTGCCCATGTTGGTGTTACACCGTCTGCCGCGCCTACGGTACAGGGGGCGAGTTGTGGCACCACGCCCGGTAGCCCGGCAGGTGGGGATTTTTCTGGACGCGTCACGGAGGGCACCACTGCGACGGGCTGTATCATTAATTTTGCGGGGACGTATGCTAATGCGCCATACTGCATTGCACAATTAGGCACGGCGAATGCTGTAGGGGTTACTACGTCCACGACGCAGCTGACTGTGGTGCACTCTTCTTTGTCGAGTCAGGTGCTGACTTGGATTTGTACGGGGAATTAAACCACCCAGGACCTCCAGCTATCGTTATCAATGACTGCGGCCATGTCGATCTTTTCGCGCATTGCCCATAAAAACTTTTCGTCTATGGTTCCGGGTATTACCAGATCAACATAGGCCACTTGTCTAGTCTTTCCGACAGACTTGACACGTTCCTCACTCTGACTCCGGAAATCAAGATCATTCCGGCAAGAATAATAGACGCTGAGGTCTGCTATAGACCACTCTCGGCCATAACGTCCAGCGCCCGTAGCAACCAAGAATCGGCAACGTGCATCATTCTTGAATCTTTTTTCCTCATCCTCACGTTCTTTTACATTACCGCCATGGAACTCTGCGACAGCAGCCGCGCCATAAACTTTAGCCAATTCTCTGACTATAAGCGCGACACTGTGACGATAACTGGTCCACACAATCGCCTTGCCGTCGAAATCTTCTAAGAGCGAGAGTAATGCGGAAGTCTTTTTTTCAGGAACGTCGTGAATGATCCCATTCTCGTCCATAACATGGCCACACAATATTTGATGAAGGCGCAATAACCGCACAATCACATGCGTCGCGGTCACATGGTCCAATGATTCAAGTTCCGCTATGGCTGTCTTTCTCAAAGAATCATACACTCTCTTTTGTTCCGGATGCCAGGACACCTCTCGGATTGAATAATCACTGGGAGGAAGATCGTAACAGTCTTCTAGCTTGCAACGATACGAGTAGGGCTCTATCTTTGGAGCAAGTTCGGCCTCGTTCTGGTAACCTTGAATCACTTCAATCGTCTGTAGCCGCTTATTGAAACGTCCCAACGCATCGATAACTTTATCTCGGGGTAACCAGTCACACACAGATTCAAGGTACCTTCGCATTTCGCTCGGGGGCATCTTGCCTAGAGTTGGGTCCACAGCAAGCATGCGCCATTGCAGAACGGCTGGTGTCGTAGCCGAACCAAGATCAATCGCGGATCGTAGCATACCGCGTAACTGGGCATCGGGCAGCATACATATCTTTTTTACGACGGCGTATCTTGCTTTGAATGTGGCGAATGTGGCGTGCCCGAGGATACGAATGTTCAGGAACCGAAACTGATTCCAAATATCCAATGGACTTCTGGGTGCGATCAGTCCTGTAAGTATTCTACGGTATTTAGACAAAGGGGCAAAATTCTCAGCCACAAACTTTCCGCATGCTGAATCAGCATTCTTAATTACCACTGATTCATCAATCGCACAGACACTAGCACGCTGCTTTAAAAATTGCATGGCAAGGGTTCTTGCCCCCTGCACAGAGGACAGCGCTTCAATATTCATGACCAGCACCCGAGGGCCTTCCCGATATTCTAAAAAGTCTTCTAGGCGCTGAATAAAAGGCTTGAGCTTGGCTCGACTACTCTCCCAGAGTAGTACACGCGTCACCTTTAAAAGATCGTCTGGGAACTCTGCTTGGACGTGTGCTGGCCACGTGCGGTAGGCACCTCCTGGTGCCACTATAAGTATGTCTTGAGCCTCACCTATGCTATATAGGTATCCGAAATCGTCAATTAGTACCTTCGATTTTCCGACCCTTTGTGCCATACGTAACGCAAATACCCTCTGCCCTCGCATCTTAGCCAGCGCCTCCGCCTGCCGAACACGCGGAGGTCTCCGCGATACATATTCAGACACTTCTGCTTATCTCCTGCCAATGATTACTGCCGGAACACTTTTATCGTAGTAATCATCAGATTCATCCACAAGTCTGTGATAGCCAAAGAACCAGTTTTCCTCATCATATGTTCCAAGAACAACCCTATTACCCGTTCGGATAACAGGGTCTTCCTGGCCACCCTCATAGCCATCAACAACCACCAGCATTTCCTGCGGTAGTTTCCTTAGTTCTTCTATAAGCTCGCCTACGGTCATCCCACACGCACCTGAGTCAGGACCAGTTCATACTTAGGAGGTTCCGATAAAACCTCAAGATTCTCCGGCTTATAGATGTGGCAAAAGTAGCCACCCCCATCGGCCATGTGGCGCACAACCACGCGATTGTTCTTTTCTCTTGGGGGCTGCTCCTCCGGAAACATGTTGAAGAATCCGACTACCACACCATACGCGTGGTAATCTCCCGAGGACTTGAATACGTGGTCACCTATTCTCATCTCACCCTCCTCTTTCCCGCCAAAAACTCTTCCACACTTGTAGCCCTGTGTTCGCCGCCACTTGTTGGACGATACACGACCAACAAGTGATCGTCCCTGATGTCCAGGGGAACCGAAACGACGAAGAGATATTCCCCTTCGTCGCTTCGCCAAACTTGGCCCGCTCGGATATCAGTTGTGGGCATCTACCACAACGATCCACTTATCCTTGTACGCTTCTAGAGTCTGTTTATAACGCTCCTCCCAGTATGGGGTTTCCACCACACCCCCACATACTATCTCTCCTTCAAATACGTGTAGCTTGCCGTCTTTCATACGCACGTCGTGCCGGTTGTAATAGGTTTTTGCAACGAAATACCGTTTGGTCACGAAGAAGTACGGTTCTTTTCCTTCAGGGAGATCAGCTACTCGCACGCAATTTCTACTTGGTTGATCATGGCGATCTCCGAAATTAAAGCCGTTGTTGGTTTCTCGCAGCCTTTGCTCCTCCTCTCCTTGCAGATAACCATCCCACCTCCCGCCACATCTATAATAATCCCACTCATCGTCCTTGTAAAAGACCATGACTTCTTCGACCTTTTCTTTGGTAGGCTCGTCCACGAACACAAAGCCCAGATAGTGCATAGTGTACCTCCTCCTCGTTAGAACGTAACCATCGCAGTCAGCACCGCCGCAGCGATCCAGTAGACGCATCTACGCCAGTCGCCATTGTACCCGTAAATGGCAGACGACAGCAGGTTTATGGTTATCAGCATCAGGGGCAGCATCCTTGTGTAGGTTATCACGCCGCCTCCCTCTGATAACTCAACGCCTGTTGTGACGTTATTGCGCCAATCATCTTCACATAACGCCTGGGCACGACATGGAGCGTCAATGCGTCTATCCAGATTTTCCGGGTCTTGTTGAAGTAGGCCTTCGCCCGAGCCTGTTGCTGCTGGATATCAAAAAGCTGTGTATTCCCCAACAAAGTCTCAGCCCTAGCCTTACGCCCCTGCAGCATGGGATGACCGATACCAGCCTCGGTAATCCGGATCACATTCGCATGTTTATCCAGTATTTCCCTTTCGTGTCCCGCCATCACGGCGAGTGCCAGCCCCGCCAATTGATCCAGCGTCGGTGTATTGGGGATGTACGTACAGAGATCTGCAAGCCGCGTCCCATTGCGCTCTGCAATAGCCACAGATAGACAGCCTTCCCCCTTATTGGCAAGCCCCCTTCGCTTTCGTACCAGGACCATGGCATTATCACCAACAAGCTTTATCTCCTCGCCTCGAAGAAAGGCTTTTGTGCCTTCTTCGCCCACGATGGATAGGGCTACTTTCAGGGACTTTTTGATGATCTTCTGGTTTATCTTCGCGTCCTCTCGCGAGGTCCTACGTAGGAACTCGTTTGCAGAAGGGGGTAACGGTAAAAGATTGGTCGATATCTCAGGATTGCACTGAGTCATCAACTCCCGCACTTCTCTCTGGATCGACTCATCTCGTTGAGGGAGCCACTTATCCATCCGTGCCACAACAATGCTGGCAGCATCACGCAGTTGTGACCACTCATTCTCATAGTTTCTCACGCACTTGCGAATATGCTCCGGGGATTCCAGCTTCCGTACCAAGTTAGGAAAGATCTTACCTTTCCTCATTCTAGGTTTCTTGCGGAAGTCTTTACAATAGCCCCCTTCCACCTCATCCCCAATGGCCCACGAGGCAAGGACCTCCGCTAGTTCGGTGATCCCCCAGGACATCCAAAGCAAGCCTTCAAAGATGATCCCCGAGCGACGCGTGTCTGACACGTTAAGTAATAAATTATCCGCGTATCGGGCCAGCTTTTCGCAGCGGCTCCTTCTATCTTGGAGTTTTAGGCGCCAAGGCAACGACGCATAGGCGTCGTTGCCCCTGACACAGGTGATATCAAGCATCTCCCGGTCACTACCGTAGAGCCGCAATGCCGTGGCAGTGCCTGTGTCCAGTTCCATGGACTCCACGGCATTATCGAGAAAATACTCTACGAAGTGATCCATCTAGCCCCCCTTGCGTTGCTGCACACCTATGGATTCCGACTTAGCAATTTCTTTCGCGTCCTTGCTGACGCGCGACTTCTTGACTTTCTCTTTTGGAGCGGCGGTAACCTCCCCACCACCCGACTCGACAAACTTCAAGATATCCTCGTCAGGGATCGCCAGCTTGCGGAATTTCTTGGCGTCGGCAGGATTTGTGATAGAACAACTCATCCGCGAACCGCCTCGGTCCACGATGAAGAATGTCACTCCCGCCGCCATCTTCTTGCGGATAATCTCCTCCATTTCCGCGTCGCGATCTTCGGACCAGGCGATCGTGGTGTCGCCGGTATGGTTCAAAAGGGTTAGTCTTCGTGTCATTTTTTATCTCCTCCACTTAAGGGATACGCCCCTACATGTCCAAACGCGACGGCGACTTACGTAGTATCTTCAAGAGAAACCTCAAAGACTTCATGTGGCTTGCTATCGAGTCAGGTATGACGGGTCCCGGCATTCCTGACTCCTGGTACATCGCCCCCACAGGCGTTCCTGGCTGGATTGAACACAAGAAGCCCCCGCACAAAGTCACCATAGAGCAGGGCGCGATCCTATCGCGCATGGTCCGCATGGGGGGCCGCGCCTTCGTGGCGTTACGGCTCGAAGAAGAAGAGCTTCGCCTTTATCACGGCAGCGTAGCCCCGCAACTGGCGCAGCTTACGTACCAGCGTATCCGTGAAGGCGTGCCCTATCTGGGCGCTTGGACCGGGGTCCCCGCTCGGTGGGACTGGGTTCGTATCAGGCAGATCCTTGGGGAGTAGGCTTTTGAGGAAGGACAACTCCTCTTTCGCCGCAGCTTTTTGTTGTGTTGTCTTAGCCGAAAATGGAAGTACTACGGACCCATAAGGGTCCACAGCCTGTGTCCATGCCGTTTTATAGGGTGTATTATTACAGGAAATATCATTACTTGACTCCGCTACAGGACAACCTGCGCAATTGTTTCGCCAAAATAATACACATAGTGGGCAATTATGGATACCATCATCCACCCCGGTGCCTGCGACAATCGCCTCCCACTTCTTAATACTGCCATGAAGTGCTTTGAGCGTTCTCTGGTCCATGATTCCCTCCTTCACTTCCTAACGACTCGCCGCTGCTTCAAGAAGCATGCCCGTCTTCCACGCCCCCTTAAACCAATCTTCGCCAGATGCTTTCGATAGTCCTTGCAAAGGGGCCATGGTTTCTGAGCGCGGATCAAACGCCACATGTGCATTCATCCTTTCCCGTGCCACGTGGCCCCGCCATCGTGGCTATGCACACCCTGTGCGACGACTTGGCGGTTTACTTTTGTACCGGCCAATTCCTCCGCACGCATGATTTGCGTGCGGGTTAACATAGAGCCACGTGTCAGCAACGTCCGATAAGCGCATGCATCGGTAACCCCATTGCGGATACGCTCCCATTCCGATCCGACAAAAGCAATGGCGCCCTGCTTACCCACTACGACATTCACGCGCTTCTTCATGATGAGCAGATTTAGCTCATCGATGATTCGCTTTATCTCGGTGACCCTCTGGGCGAGGGTCTGGTTGGGTTGTCTGACGGATTCGCAGGGCATGGGCTAGCCCTCTTCTGTCCAAGCACCTTCAATCATGGAAAGACGTGATCTGCTTTCCAAGCTCGGTTCGCCCAGGATCGGTTCGTCCAAGCTTACCTCCTCCAGATCAATCGCCCGCGCCTCCCCCTTCACTTCGCCCACAGTATCGTCCCCATCGAGGTCCAAGAATGCCGTCCGGGCCAACTCCAGCACGTGCAGAGATTGCTTATCCACTTCCTGTGCCGCTTGCTCGCCGGCCTTGACGATGCGCGTAGCGGCCTCGCGGGCGGCGTCTACGACGTTCCGCACCTTCTCTGCTGCCTCTCCCGACATCATGCGCCCAAGGGCCTTGGCGCGCGTTGCCGCCACCCGGATCCTTGTCGGATCGACGTTCTCAATCCCGTCTTTCATTTCCGAGATCAGATCCTGAATCTCGTTCGAAATGGCCCGCACAGCTTCCACATCGTTGTCAGCGACAACACCACAAAGGATAAACACCTTGAGGCAGGTGAGCTTCGCTACCCCATTGAAGGCATCCACGGCGGCGCGGGACTCTTTCACGGCCGCGTCCAGGTCCTGCGCGAGGTCCTTGGGGCAGAGCATGCCGAAGGAAGTTTGCACACAGACTCGACGCAGGGGCGCCGCTGCGTCGGCGCGAGCGCGCTTGGCTAACTCGAACTCGGCCGGGTCCTTTACGACGCGCTTGGTTTCCCAGGAAGCCTCTTCGGTGCCCTCGTCAGTGAGGTGCTCCGACTGGATTATGGTTTTCTCATACGTCACGTTGTTGACGATGCTGGTACGCATGACAACGAGAATGCCTGGGCGAAGTGTGGTTTTGTCCATGTTTGTGTCTCCCCTGTGTTAACTTGCGGGTTTAGATGCTGACGCTTATGTCGGCATCTGGATTTTCCTGACACGCCTGAAGCAGTTTTTCGAGCCACGGAACGAAGTCATCGTAGGTTCCCCAGCCGTTTGGCGCATCGAACGCTTTGTATCGAGCCGGATCTGCCTTCATTAGGGCAATGCCCTGTGATAGAGGCGCAATGAGATGCTGCGCGAGAGTGATGCCTTCTTCTTTTGGATGCCAGAGGTGTTCATAAAACCCCGCAGCATTTGCCATCCTGCCAAGATTATGGGTGATATTCGCATGAAAGACCTCGGTCGGTCTTATTGCGGTCAAGTAGATATCCAAGCTCATATTCCCGCCTCTTTTTCCAGCTGCAAAAAAACATACACAAGAAAGGCACAGAGAAGCATGACAGCCCCTGCCAACCCGGCCCAACCGAGCAAGAGATAACAAAACACCAAAAAAGCCGCTATGGTAGCTATAGTTAGCCACCTTCGCACATTTTCAAGTGTTTTCCGGTCTTTAGAGATATCTTTTTCCATGTTTGTGTCTCCCCGTGCTGGTGTGACTTTTTATCCCACATGTTGGCCCCACTATCAATCAGAATAGTGGGACCGGCGATCACGAATTGTTACAGAGTAGGGTTACAGAGTAAGTTACACCTCAATCACCCGCAGCGCCGGAGCGCCCGCCGTTGGCGCAGTCTCCTCCGAAGAAGCCATGCGCGCCCTTCCCTTGGCCCAGGCCCGAAGCTTCTCGATTTTCTCGGCGGCGAGCTTGCCGAGCGGGACTACGGTCTTGGCAGCTGCGATGAGGTCCTGGCTTGTCAGGGGACGAGCGCCGTCTGCGAAGGAAGCGAACATGGCGTCGGGCACGATGGCCGCCAGTTCCGCACCCACAAAGCCCTCACAGGCCGCTGCGACAGCCGCAAGGCCTGGCAGAGCGTCGTTCTGGCCATTGGCACGAAGCGCCGCTTTGAGGATGCTCAGGCGCTCCTGTGATGTGGGCAGGTCCGTGAAGAAGACCTCGTTAAAGCGCCCCTTCCGAAGCAGTTCCGGGGGCAGCGATTCAACATTGTTTGCAGTCGCAACGACAAAGGCACTCCCCTGCCGATCCTGCATCCAGGACAAAATCGCCCCAAGCGCGTCCGCCGAGACCCCGCCGTCGCCGGCAGGCCCGGTTGCCCCGGCAAGAGCTTTTTCGATTTCATCCACCCAAACGACACAGCGTCCGATAGCCTCGATGATACGGAAAGCTTTTCGAAGATTTCCCTCAGAGTCCCCGACATACTTGGAGCGCAAGGCACCCATATCCAGGCGCAAAAGCGGGATACTCCAGGCCGTGGCGATAGCCTTCGCGGTGAGGGACTTTCCCGTGCCGGGGACTCCGGCTAATAACACCCCTCGCGGAGATTGGAGGCCATACGCACGCGCCTCAGGCGTGAAAGCTGCCCGACGTTGGACGAGCCAGCCCTTGAGAATATCCAAACCGCCTACGGCATCAAGGCCTCCGGGGATCGGATCAATCCATTCCAGAACTTTCTCCCGTGCGATCACGCGCTTTTTTTCGCGAGATACTTCGATCGGATCGATGCGACGCCATTGTACCAATGACTTGGAGAAGATCGCCTGACTCTCTTCTCCAGACAAACCGACAGCGGCGTCGATCGCGATATCCCGATCGCCTTCCAGCAAGGCCGTATCCCGCATTTTCTCGGGCAAAGACTCCAATGTCGTATCCAGAATCGAAGCGATCTCCGTGCGATCCGGCACGGCCCACTCTACTACCGTTGTATGGCCCGCCAGTTCCAGGGGGATCTCGCCGGATGGCGAAAGGATGATCACAGCCTGCGACTTCTCACGAATCACTTGCGGCAGGGTACGTGTGAGATTCTTTAGAGCACGCTGGACCGACGCGAAATTCGGACCCGAAGACAGCCACACGTGCATGTCGCGGAGGATCCAGACAGTCCGTCGCTCTGCGGCACCATCTGCCAGTGTTTGGATATAGGTCAGCATCTCATCGGGACTGCGCATGTCGGCATTGATTGCCTTCCCTGCGAGATCGCGCGTACCCCCTGCCAGATCCCACGTCGTTGTCGTGTACCCCGCAGACGCAGCAGCCTCGGCAAGGAAGCGCTCGACACGGGACTCCTCTTGGGTCACTACCCAAATAAGGGGCGTGCGCGAACGCAAAAGTGCAGCAATGTCGCTTGCGATCTGCTGAGATTTTGTCTTGGTGGTCATGTGGTGATCTCCCCTGCGATTAGTTGGGCCAACGACTGGATGTGTACCCAACGCTTGGCTAAGTGTCAACGTTGGGGGTGATCACGAATTGTTACGAAGAAGCCCCTACACCGGTAGTAGTATCAGTGTGCCTCCCCCTATCCCCAAAAAAACAACACCTATCAACACAAATACCCAGACACAGATATCTTTTATCATTCGCAAGACCCCCAATCAGTCCCTGACGACATGCTGGCCACTACAGGAACTTCTAGCTTTACAGCATTTTCCATGATCGCCTTTATCTCCAGGGGGGTCTTTTCGTCGGCAGCGGAAGAATCCAGCTCGTCGTGGACTTGGAGCATCACGTATTTACCAAGTCCGGCTTTCCATACCTCCGACATACACTTCTTGGTCTGATCCGCCGCTGACGGCTGAATTAGGCTATTAAGAGCTTTATGTATCCTCGCCCGCGTCAATCGTGTCCCACCCCATCGTGCCCGCGCTTCCTCAATCGGAAGCATCGAACCATCGCGCATGTCCCAAGAGTGCGGCTCCCACAATGGAAATCTTTGGCGCCTGCCCAGAAGCGTCGTCAAGAATCCTCTCGCATTGACTCGATCCTTACAGGCCTCGGACATCTGCCGCGCAAAAGGCATCTTTCGCGCGTGTGTTGCGAAAAGTTCCTTTGCTTCTTCCTCAGATATTCCCAGTTCCTGCGCAGTTTCCTTAGTACCGCGCCCATAGATAATCGCGAAGTTTAGGGCTTTCCCAAGACTTAACTCAAGCCCGGTTACTTCTGCAACGAAACGATGATAATTGAGTGTTGGGTCTTTCTGATAAAGCTGTGCTGCTTCTATAGCGCTTCTCATTCCAGAGCGCGCACCATAATGAACAAGAAGTCTCATCTCCTGTTGACTCATATCCTTCTTGTACCAGCGCTCTCCTTCTTCTGGAAGAAACGCTTTTCTGATTAACTTGCCTTCTGCAGACCGCGAAGGTATATTCTGAAGGTTCGGTCGGGACATAGATAATCTTCCCGAAATCGTGCCGTGTTTTCTTCCATCATCTGAAGTGGATCTGAGTGGATGAATTTCTCCGTGCACCCGTCCTTCGTGGATTTGCTCAAGCAACTGCCCCGTCAAAAACGTATTGCATAATTTCTCCTTCTGTCGAGCCTGAAGTATTAGGCCGCAGACAGGTATATTATTGTCCAATACCTCGTTCGTGATTTGCGGCTCGCGCGACCGAGGAGTCACTCCATAACACACACCTAAATCATCGAGTACCTTGGCAACACTACGTGCTTCCCATACACTTACCTCATAACCGACAATACGCTTTATCTCCTGAGATAGTTCAGATACCTCCCGAAGCAGCCTTTCACGCATCTCCTCCACAAACGAGACATCAATTCTCACACCGCGCCGACGCATGTCCAAGTACATGGGCAGCAGATCATGTTCGAGTTTCAAAACAACGCCAAGATTCTCCTCCTCAACGATTTCTTCCTGAACCCCCCAGATGCCCCGAGCAAGAGCCGCGTCCTCTTCCGCATAGGGTCCCGTATATCTCGGAGGTAGTTTGTAGATGTTAGATTTAATTTCCTGGATAGTATTGCCTACGCCATAAGCACGCCCCGCTTCAAG
>Ga0187847_10000563_pt1 | contig 39911 bp, 24 predicted proteins | sample June2016WEW_4_10_FD_132458 | JGI IMG/M metagenome (GOLD analysis project Ga0187847, IMG submission 132458) | Peatland microbial communities from SPRUCE experiment site at the Marcell Experimental Forest, Minnesota, USA - June2016WEW_4_10 | ecosystem: Environmental > Terrestrial > Soil >...
ACGCTTCGACGCCGCCCTCGCGGGCGGCTCCGCATGACTCAGGGCCGATGTGGGTCGCTAGTTCACATTCGTATGACTCTTTCATTCACTACACCTCGCCGGTTTAACCGGCGCACAGGAGAACCAAAATGGCAACTGGCTCGCCAACCATCCCGCCGGACGACCCTAAACGCAATCGCACGCTGGTGCAACCCGACAATCTCCCTCACATCGGTCTGGTCGGCGATACCTACACCATCACCGTGAAGGGCGAGGATACGAATGGACATTTCTGCTTGATTGATATGCACATTCCGCCAGGTGGCGGGCCGCCACCGCATCGGCATGACTTCGAGGAAACCTTTATCCTGCTTGAAGGTGAAATGCAGGCAACCTTCCGTGGCAAGAAGTCGACCGTGCGCGCAGGCGATACGCTGAATATTCCGGCCAACGCTCCTCATCAGTTTCACAACCTTTCCACGCGGCCGGTCCGCATGCTCTGTATCTGCTCTCCCGCGGGGCAGGAGAGGTTCTTTCTGGAGGTTGGGGTACCGGTCGCTACGCGCACGACGCCACCGCCGAAGCTGAACGAAAAAGAGCAGGCCGCATTCCTTGAGAAAGTGAAGGCCCTCGCACCCAAGTACCGCACTGAATTGCTTCAAGAAGCATAGATGGCCAGCGTCCGTCACCCCCGTGAAACGCTGCTCAGCGAGATTGTCTTTACGTTTGCGTGCGAGTGAAAAGCAGGTTGGACCTTGTCGGAGGAGTACAGGAGCTGAAGACTCCCATGGGCATTGTGTCCGGACTCAACGTGAACAAATCGGTTCGCTTCGACACGAAGTTGGGCGACCCGACGAAAGAAGGGTGGAAGGCAAGCGGCAACGACTTTTCCGGAACACAGCCGGTGAATTGGTCCGGGCTGCCGATTGGAATCCTGATGACGCTCGCCGTTTCCCTCAGCCCCACGAAGAATAGGGGCCATGAAAGAAGGCGGACGAATTCATCAAGTTGGCGTCGGTCACGATGTTGAGACCTTGCCTTTCCTGACTTGCAGGTATCGGCGATAATTAAGGGGATGACCTCGGCGAGAAGATTTGGCCCCTTTGCAGCTCTCCTTTTCGCTCTCGGACTGAGCGCGCAAACGGGGCCAGATCGAAGCGCACCGATTGTTGCGGCATTGCGCGCCAGAGATTTTGAAGTCGCCGTGCAGCTAAGCCGGGAAGCGCTCGCGCAATCGCCGTCGGACCCGCAACTGTGGACCCTTCAGGGCATCGGACTCTCAGCAGAGAAACAGGACAAAGAAGCGCTGGCGGCTTTTCACCGGGCGTTACGGATTTCCCCTGACTACCTTCCGGCATTGGAAGGCGCTGCCCAAATCGCGTATGAGTCCGGAGACAAGGAAGCGGAGCTACTGTTGCGGCACATCGTTCGCCTGAAGCCCGACGAACAGACCAGTCACGCGATGTTAGGCGCCATCGCCTCCAGGACGGGAAACTGTGCACAAGCGGTGCGTGACTTTGAACAGAGTGGGCCGCTACTGGACTCACAGCCAGCCGCGCTGAGACAGTACGGCGTCTGTCTGATTTCTGTGAAACAATCAGACAAAGCTCTTTCCGTTTTTCAGAAGCTGGCAGGACGGGAGCCGGCGGATTCGGGTGCGCGCCGCGACCTCGCGGCTCTGCAACTTAAACTCGGGCGGCCGCAAGAGGCGCTGATCACGTTGAAACCTGTGCTAGAAACGAGCGCCCCGGATATACGGACTATGCAGCTGGGGGCGGCCGTTTACGAAGCCAATCGGGACACACCAGCAGCTGTCAAACTCCTGCGAGATGCGATTGTGGAAGATCCGCACAAGGTCGCTCTCTACGTAGACTTTGCTAACCTCGCGTTCTCTCATCAATCGTTTCAGACCGGCATTGACATGATCAACGTCGGCCTCAATCTCCAACCTAATGCCGCGCCCCTTTATCTGGCGCGCGGTGTTCTGTATGTACAGCTTGCAGATTTTGACAGGGCGGAGGCCGATTTTGAAAAGGCGGAGCAATTGGACCCGCACCAATCGATCAGCGCGGCAGCTCAGGGAATGGCAGTGGAAGAGCAAAACCAGAACGATCCCGATCGCGCGCTGGCCGTCGTGAAATCCAAACTGGTTAAGAAGCCCGACGATGCTTTCCTTTTATATCTTGAGGCGGCCATCCTTGCCCAGAAGGCGCCGGCTACAGGCAGCCCGGAGTTCCGGCACGCCATGCAGTCGGCGAAGAAGGCGATCGCGATACAGAACACGCTTGTGGGCGCCCATGATGTCTTAGCCAAACTTTACCTGCAGTCCGGCCAGACTGAGGCGGCCATGAAGGAATGTCGGGAGGCTTTGCGCAACGATGCAAGAGACCAGGCTGCTCTTTATCATCTGATCGTGGCGCTGCGGAAGACAGACCATAAAACGGAGATTCCGGACCTGCTCAAGCGACTTGCCGAAGCTCGGCAGGAAGCAACCAGGGAAGAAGCAGAGCAAAACCGTTACAAGCTGGTTGTGGATTCGGGCGCTCGACCCAATTAAGGGATACGTCATGGATCCTTGTGATCTGCTCGAATCACCCTTTACTGACATCATTGTCCCTGCGATCGTGGCTCGGAACCATACGTCCATATGACCATAACGCGCCGTGCTTTTGTTTTGCTTTCGCTTTGTGCTGCCGCAGAACAGACGCTTGGCCAGGGCGTCGCCTCACGAGATGTGAAGCCGCAGGCTACCCCGACGCCGTCTGGACGTCCGTTCCCTGCACATTTCCAAGACATCGCTCCGTCGGCCGGCCTGCGGGCGCCGACCATTTACGGAGGTGTCCGGAACAAGAAATACATCCTGGAAGCGAACGGCTGTGGCTGCGCTTTCATAGACTTCGACAACGATGGGTGGATGGATATCTTTATCCTTTCAGGAACGCGCCTTGAGGGAGCTCCGCCGGAAGCAACCAATCGGCTCTACAAAAACAATCGCGATGGGACTTTCACCGACGTTACTGATAAAGCAGGTCTGCGGGCTGTCGGTTGGGCCAATGCCGTGTGCATAGCCGATTACAACAATGACGGCTTCGATGACATTTTCTGCACTTACTTCGGACAAAACCGTTTGTATCGCAACAACGGCGATGGCACCTTTAGCGATGTGACGAAACAGGCAGGTTTGTGGGAGGATTCCCCGGCGCGATGGGGAGCGGGGTGCGCCTTCGTGGACTACAACCGCGACGGCCATCTCGATCTCTTTGTGTCCAACTATATCCGATTTTCTTTCGAGCACGCGCCTGTGCCCGGCGAGAGTTCGACTTGCAATTGGAAGGGCGTCCCGGTCAACTGCGGGCCACGCGGGCTGCCCACGGGGAGGCACTCGCTCTATCACAACAATGGCGATGGCACGTTTACAGACGTCACCAAGCAATCGGGCATCGCCACCGCTACCGAGAGCTATGGCATGACCGTGGTCACCGCGGATTTTGACGAGGATGGATGGCCGGACATTTTCGTCGCTTGCGACTCCACGCCAAGCTTGCTTTTCATGAACAATCGCGACGGTACTTTCCGTGAGGAGGGAGTCCTGCGCGGGGTCGCTTTGAGCGACGACGGAATGGAACAGGCCGGAATGGGCGTCGGCATTGGCGATTACAACCTGGATGGCCACCTCGACCTCTTCAAGACTCACTTTATCGGCGACACTCCCGGCCTCTACCGCAACGACGGCAAGGGAAACTTCGACGAGGTCACGCGGTTGGCCAAGATCGCTGTCGAAACGCGCTTTACCAGTTGGGGCGCGGGGATCGTTGACCTCGACAACGACGGTTATCCTGACGTGCTCTTCGTAACGGGAAGCGTTTATCCCGAGGTGGAGCGGGCGCTGCCCCAGTATCCGTACAAGACGCCGCGAGTTTTGTTTCGTAATCTGGGCAATTCCGCATTTGAAGAAATGGGAGGGTCGGTTGGTGAAGGAATCACCACGCCGCACAGCAGCCGCGGCTGTGCCTTTGGGGATTTCGACAACGACGGTGACCTGGATGTGCTCATTGTGAACCTGAACGAGCCACCGTCCCTGCTGCGCAACGACTTGGACCCCAGGCAGCATTGGATCAAGGTGAAACTGGAAGGTGTGAAGTCAAACCGCAGTGCCGTTGGCGCCCGCGTGCTTGTCCATTATGGCGGCAAGACGCAGGCGCAAGCTGTGGTCAGCCAGTCCAGCTACTACTCCTGCAACGATCCTCGCTTGCACTTTGGCCTGGGCGCGACGAAGTCGGTCGACATCGATGTTTACTGGCCCAACGGGCTGCACGAAACCTACAAGCACGTCGAAGCAGACCAGCTGGTAACCCTTCGCGAGGGCGTGGGACGTGTGGCCAACCAAGGCTGGTCCAAGAGCTAAGGTCGGGGATGCTTCTCTTGCCGGTTTCAGACCAGAAACTGATGGCGATGCGCGGCCCTGCGTATCGTTTCAGCTCTCCACTCCAAGATAGAGGCGATAATTCTCGCTCATGATGCTGGCGAATGGCCGCAACGTGAGGGTGCCGCTATCGGTACGAGTCGACCAGTCATCCGAAGACTCCGCCACACGCGAAACCGCAAGCAATTGCGTGCGAGTGATACGCGGGGGAATCTCGCCCACGGCAAATAATGCAACCGGGCCATGCATCAAGGCGACATGATTCGGATTTTGCTCGTCGACAGCTTCCAGTCGCAGAGGCATCTCCAGTTCCAGTTCCAGCCGGTCGCCGTCTTTCCAGGTCCGTTGCAACGCCAGAAACTTGCCCGGAACAACTTCGTTTTCAACCTTGCGGCCGTTTACCGATACGCTGGTCTTCGGTCCTGTCCATGCGGGAATGCGCAAGTACACGGCAAAGGTTTCGGGACGGGCTAGGGCGAAATCGAACTGGCTGGTATTGGCACTCGGATACTGCGTGTTCTGGGTCAGCTTCACGCTGGTAGTGCCCTGCTGCCAGGTGACACGGGAGGGCAGGAACAGGTTGATGTAAATTCCATCGTGCGCCTGATAATACGAACTGATTCCATAGTCGGCAGTCAGTTGGGGAAAAGTTCCAGAACAGCAGGGCCACTTGTCGCGATGGTGGACCTTTCTCGCAGAATTGTTGTAGTCGGAATAGTAGAAACTGGTTCCATCGGCGAGGATGGGCGTGGCTCCGGCGATGGTGTTGTAAAGTACGCGCTCCATGCTGTCTCCGTAGCGGGAGTCGCGCGATACCCGCAAAAGATAGCGCGTAATCTTGAAGTGTCCGTAAGCACCGCAGGGAGTCTCAAAGCTGGCATGGGTTGTGCTGAGGCTGGAGTCCAAGCCTCCGCTGCCGGGAACAACAAAGGCTTCGTCCGGCCCCCAGCCGCCCGTGGCGTAGCTTTGTTGCTGCACCATGCGGAAGCCGTTCTGCGCGGCTCTCAGGTACCTCTCCTCGCCGAGGACCAGATAGGACTGCATCGCAGAACTGAATGCATTTACGTGACTGTAGGCATGTTCCCCGGGCAAGCAGTTCTGGTCTCGGGCGAGCGGGTCGAAATAGTCGTTCTCGATGAATCGAATTGCCAGGTCCCGATAGCGAGAGTTTCCGCTGCGCTGGTACGCCAGGAACAGATTTTCGGGGAGAGTGTACGTCTCATCCCAGGTGTAGGCGATCTCCTTGTGGGGACGGGCACGCTGCTCGGCGCGGCTCAGCGCTTTCTCCGGCAGATGAGGCATCGCCGCAACGGTGGCACGCCAATGAACATCGAGGGCGTCTGCATCGGCGGCGAACTCGTGCGCGTCAATCAAACCGCAACTCGTCTTGTCGTAGGTATAGGCTGGCAACCGGTAGTCAATGTAGAACTTGCCTTCGGCGTCGACCGTCTGCGCGAAACCGCGGACCAGACGATGGACTTTTTCCTGCGTCGCCTTGTTGCCGGTTATTGCATAGGCGCGGGACAAGCCGGAAAGGTATTGTCCGAAGCTGTGCCCGGGTATGAAAGCGTGAAAATTGTCGGGGGTGCTGAAGTCCTCGGCGTCGTCATACCATCCGCCCATGTCAGGTCCCGGCGCTGGCATGCCCATGCGGTGGCGAAAAGGCTTCAGCAGAGCGTCTTCATCCAGGTGCAGATAAAGATTGTGATTGTTGTCGAACTGCTGGCGAAACAGACTGTCGAGTAACTCGACTTGCGAATAACTGAATACCGACAGTGGCGGGACAACCGCCAAGGAAACAGGATCCTGACTGGAAAAGGCTCGCAAGCTGCGCGGCGAGAGCGTGGCTCCCGCGGTGGCAGCGGCAAGCTTCATAAATTGTCGGCGAGACGTCTGGTTCCCCATGTCTTCCTTAAGCTACGTGGCTGAGATACTTGTGGGAGGTGACAATAGCCCTTCTAGGAAGATAAGCGAGTTCGCTCAAGAAAAAGATAGTACATCTGTCCTATACAGATTTCGATGACGGAGGCCGGCAAAAGTTACACGGCGCGTCGTTTCCTCCGATCGCACTAGCCGGACACGGAGATAATTCCCTGCTTCATGGCAACGGACGCGGCTTCGGTGCGATCGCAAACGTCGAGCTTCTGGTTAATGCTGTTGATGTGATTTCGGACCGTGTACCTGCTGATTCCAAATGCACGAGCGATTTCCTTGTTCGTGAAACCCCGGGACAGCATTTCCAGAATTTCCAGCTCTCTCGGACTCAGGCTCGAACGACTGTTTCTCTCCGAGAGTCTGCTGGCGATCGCCGGGGGAAGATATTGCTTGCCGGCATGAACCGCAACGATGGCGGCCACGATCTCGTCGCGGGACATCTCTTTCAGCAGGTATCCCCGTGCGCCGGCTTGCACGGCGCGGTAGATTTCTTCCTCAAAATCGAAGCTCGAGAGAACGATTACTTGCGGTGCCGACGGCAACCGGCGCAGGGCCTGCAGCGCCTCGATCCCGCTGATCTTCGGCATTCGCAGATCCAGCAACACCACATCCGCGGGGCTACGCTCGAGCAGGGCCAACGCTTCTTCGGCGCCAGCTGCGGCGCCAACCAGCTTGAGCCCCGGCTGCTTGCCCAGCATGCTGCTTAGCCCAGCGCGCACCACTGGATGGTCATCAACGATAAGCAACCGAATCGGTGTTTTTATTGGTTGATTGTCCCTGTCTTTGTCCTTGTTCTTGTGCATGAAATTTATGCTCCCAAAACAGGTGCCAAATGGATGTCGGCCACAACGTACGCATCAGTCTGGCGGGCATCGGCGCAATCACGCGAACGGCTGTTCCTTCGCCGGGTACGCTGTGAATCTTCAACTCCGCGGAGATGGTGTCGGCGCGCTTTCTCATGCCCCGAATGCCGAAACCCGCAGAATCGGCATCCGCGATAAAGCCTTTGCCGTTGTCTTCCACCAGCAATTGCAGCGCAGACTCGCCGTACACCAGAGATATCAGCAGCGTGGTCGGGTTGGCGTGGCGCACCGCATTCGCCAGACACTCCTGGCCTATGCGGAACAACGTATCCGAGATTCGCACCGGTATGCTGTGTGCCTGGCCAGACGCGAAGGCGCTAACCCGGATCCCTCCGCCCGCCACCATGCTTCTTGCACTCTGTTCCAGGGCTTGAAGCAGCCCCACAGACTCCAGCAGTTCGGGTCTCAGCGCCGCGATGCTGCGCTTGGCCTCCTCATGGCTGCGGCGCACCAGACTGGACGCCAACTGGAGTTCACGGTCAATCGCACCTTTGTCGTCAATTTCATCGCGAATCGCCTGCAACTGGTATCCGATGCCGGCAAAACTCTGGGCCAAGGTGTCATGCATCTCGTGAGCCAGTCTTTGACGCTCCTCGAGCACCGCCATGAGTCTCCATCGTTCGATGTAACTGTGAAGAAACTGGGCGGCTAGAATTAGAAGCAAGAACGCAATAATAGCGACGACGATATGCCTGGTGCTCCACCAAGGAGGACCTTGGAGTACTTCGACATCGTTAAGCGAGGGCAGCAAAATGGCGAAGGGCGTAAGGTCGCGAGTGTAAGCGGAGTCGACCACGCAGATTCCCCGAAGACGGAGACGGCTCTTGTCCTTGAGCTGACTGAAGAGTCCGGCCCCACTGGTGCCGCTGGCGATTGCCCGAAATGACTGATTGTCCTCGTCCAGATTCAAAACCATGGTATGGTCGGGACCTTCCCCTTTGCTTTCCAGATGTCCCTCAACTTCGATGTATTGGGCGTCGAAAAAGCCGGTGGCGGCCTGCGAAGCGGTGACACCCATGGAATGAATGGGAGCATGAGACCAAAGAATGTGAACCTCGGCGTCCTTTAAAACAGAGCTGAAGTCATGCAGCTCCGCTTCGCCTTTGGCCTCCACTTGATCGCCGATCTGGGGAGGAGTCTTGGCATGAAAAGTCCGGATCGCCACTCCCCCAGTGGAATCTTGCACGAACAGTGTTGGAAAAGTAAGGGTCACAACGCCGTGAATCGTAACATGGGCTGGCTTGCCGGGCGCGAGCGCTCGCAGGTTGGATATGGGTTGGCCATCGGGATCCACATGGTGATCGCGCATATCAAGATAAAGGGGCTCAAGGTACTGGTCTTCGGCATCGGCCGCCGAACGTAGCGGATCCCAATCGGTGCGCGGCTTGCCGGTCGGCCCAACCACAGGGTCGGGGTCCGCGAGAGGTATCTTCAGGTCTCCGATCATGTTCGACAGATCTTGTGGGCCGGCGGCACGAACTTGCACATTTCGCCAAAGGCCTCCGGTCTGATAAGACTTCAGACCAAAACGGCCAGACGATACACAGTGCGGCTCCTCAATGGCGTCAATCGTCACCGACCCGGAAGGTGCGGTCGCGGAAGCCACGATTGTGCAACCGTAGGCCAAGAGCTCGAGGTGGTACCACTGCTGCGCAAAAACCCGCGGCATGACATGCCTCGCCTGATATTCGACCCAACCGTAACCAGCTCTTCCGAGGATAAGTGTGTTATCGAGGTCGCGTAATCCGGCATAGTAACCGTCGTAGGCATCGACACCCTCTTCTTCGTTACTGCCGCGAATGATGAGGCCCCCGTCCCCATACTGGCCCAGAAGTTGAACATCCGCCTCGATCAAATAATCTTTCCAATGCACATTTCCGCTCATCAACTTGGCGCCACGTTCGTCGGAATTGTTGCGCATGGCGCCGTCGACGACTTCCCAAGCGCCCCCAAAGGGCTGCCACTCATCTTGCTTTTCGAGGCGAAATGAATCGTGATACAGGGGCTGGCGCGCCGCACGGGAGGAATAGGAACGGAACGAGAACCAGGCTGCGCCAAATGCACCACCCACAATGAGTGCTCCAACCAGGACTGTCGTCAGTCGGGACCGGGATTGGCGCCAGAAGGTCATTGCGTGGCCCACCACCTCGCTGTCAATTGCTGGCGGATCTCGGGAGTGTCCATATTCTCTCGCGTCATAAGTATGGGGGGCACCACACTCATGCCCGGAACAGCTCGATCGTGGATTTGTCCGTCCATCACCTCCATCGCAATGCGCCCCATGTCATAGGTACGCTCCATCACCACGGAATCGATACCTCCGCTTCGGATCGGCACCATTAGATCTTGATCAAAACCAATCAGCTTAATGGATCGGGTCTTGTCGAACTCCACCAGGGCATAAAAAGCTCCGCGTGTGGAGATGTGGGAGAGTGCCACGATGGCGTCTACGGCCACGCCCCGATTGAGAATATCCTCCGCCACCTGCTGCTCCTGGGGCACGCTGTAGTATCCGAGCCTTCGCGCGACGACTCGAACATTCGGATATTCCTGTTCCAGGGTGTTCTCGAAGCTTCGTTCTCTGGTGGTAATGCCGGTCAGTTGGGGATTGACGCCGACAATCGCGATGGAACCTCGTCCACCCAGGATTTTCCCGACACGTTGTGCAGCCATTTGTCCGCCAGCCACGTCGTCATTTAGAACATAGGAGAGCTTGGGCGAGGGAGCGATACCCAGGTTCGTTCCCACTACAACCATGGGAAGCCCTCCGGAAACGATTCGGCGGATAGGAGTTCGCAAGGGTAAAGTCTGGTCAGGAGTGAAGATAATCCCGGCATATCCTCTGGCCACAACCTTCTCGAGAAAGTCGATCTGTCCTTCCACATCATCCTCGCGCGGAGAGGCATTCCAATATACGTTTAAGCCTTTGCGTCGAGCCACATGCGTGGCCCCGGCGTGCTCGGGCTCCCAGAGCGCAGTTCCGCAGGCACGCGGGATAACCGCAATCGTGTTCGATCGGCGGCCGCAGTCGGGCAACAGAAGCACGGCGGACAACAGAAGCAACAGAGAACGGGTGTTGATCGGAGTCTGCCTGCGGCTTGACATCCAGCGAGACGAGGAGGACATAACCGTGATTGACTTGCGCCCGTATAGTTACAGGTACTCAGCGCAGCCGCGAGCGGCTGTCGTCTTGGACAAAATTCCCCAATGCTTCCGGCAGGTTGATCTAGTACATATATAGTACATCTGTACCATGCGCACAAATCGAGAGTCCGTTACCCTCACCGTGCTTCGAAGCAGCAATCCGTTTCGAGACGTGGGGGAAAGAGCGACTCCATTCCCCTTGCTTCTCAAAACGGGTTGTGTATGCAAGCGGCTCTCTGTCGAGCCAGAACTGGGCTTGAACAGGGTAGTCGAGTAAACGTTTGCCGACAAGCACATCCTTTCGCACCGAAAAAGGTGACTCGATATGCGTTCAAGCCTCTCCCGTTCCGTGCGCGGCTTTCTCGCGCTCATCTTTGCGATTTTTTGCGCAAGTCTCTGCTCGGCACAGTTCAGCGGCAGCGTGCAAGGCTTCGTGCAGGATCCGTCTGGCGCCGGCGTTGGCAAGGCTACCGTACGGATCGTGAACAAAGATACGCAGGTCACCGAAGTTGTCCACTCTGATGACTCCGGCAACTTCCGTTTTATCAGTCTTCCGCCAGGTTCCTACAAAGTTGTGGTCGAAGCGACGGGATTCGTCAAGGCGGAAGCCGACGTGACGCTGCTTACCGAGCAGAATCTGAACGTGCCGATCGCGCTCAGGATCGGATCGGTTTCCGAGTCGGTTACCGTTAGCACCGAAGCTCCGGTGGTTGACACGGCGGACAGCCGCACTCAGTTGACGCTGGAGAATCAGGCAGTCGCCGAGCTGCCGATCGTCGGACGAAACCTCGTCACCCTGGTGACGATGGCCCCCGGGGCCAGCGGGTTAGGAACGAGCGCCGCTGGTAGCCCTGCATCGGGCGTGGATAACTTTTCTACCGAGGAGCAGGTTGACGCCAGCGCCAACGGGCAAGGCCAGAATAACAATCAATATGTGGTCGACGGACTCGACGTAACCAGTGGAATTCGGCAGGGGGTGTTGAATCTCACTCCCCAGCCGGAAGCCATTCGCGAAACCACGATTCAGGTCAACACTTTCACCAGCGAGTACAGCCGCGCCGGCGGCCTTCAGACCATGTTTACCACTAAGTCCGGCACCGACCAGTTCCATGGTTCGGCCTCAGACTATTTCAATTATCAGGGGATGTTCGCCAATCAGCACTTCGTAACCTCACCCACGTCCCCCTACAAACCGTTTCACTCCAATAACCTGGATTTTGCCATCGGCGGTCCGATCGTCCCCCACCACAACTTATTCTTCTTCTTTTCGGTCGAGCCTCTCCGCTCATCGTCGAGTGCCGGGGGATCGGTGACCTTCGCGGATCCGGCCTTCATAAGCTTCGCCCAAGCGAACAATCCCGGAACGGTCGGAACCCAGGTTCTGGCCAAGTACCAGCCGGTCGGCGTGGGCGGCGTCAACGTGCTGTCAACCGCGAGCGATGTGCTCGGGTCGACGGTTTGCGGAACGTCAGCCGCCGAAAACATTCCTTGCGCAACCCCCATGATCGATCAAGGCTCGTTTGGTGCGACGTCGATACGCAACGGCACACAATATTTCGGCCGCATCGACAAGGTCTTCAAGAACGACCGAGTCTATGCCAGCATTTTTCGGACGCTTCTCCTGACGGGCGCGCCTTCCGCAATGCCTCAATTCTCCGCTTTAAACAATACCTGGCAAGTGGCAGGTCAGGCATCCTGGACCCACACCTTCTCTCCCACCACGCTCAATGACTTCACCATCGGCCAAAGCCGGGTAGAGGGCGTGCTCGGCAGCGGCGCCAAGGACTACACGGTACCCTCGATCACGGTAAACGGCATTAACGTCGACTCCGGCCAGGCCTACGGTGTAGGGTTCGCGCAAGGTGATTTTATTCAGCACAACTATCACTGGCGCGACGTGCTTACCCACGTACATGGCGCTCACACCGTGGAGGTTGGTTATGAGGGATGGTGGGGCGATGATGTGGAACCCTTCCAGGGGCCTTGGTCCCAGCCAAAATTCTCATTCAGTAATCTGTTGACGCTGGCGCAGGATGCTCCAACCAATGAAACGGGGGTTTATTTCAACCCTATCACCGGTCAGGAGCAACTCTGGAGTTGGGACGCAGCGTCCAGCACTTTTGGACTTTTTGTGCAAGACAGCTGGAAGGCTAGAAAAAATCTGACCCTTACCCTGGGTTTGCGTTACGACGATAGCGGCAACCCATACTCCAAGAGCCCTTCGACGGTCTTCGGGAATTTCTACCTTGGTACCGGGACAACCGAGCAGCAGCAAGTTGCGAACGGCTATGCCAAGGCTACCCATAATGCTCTGCTGCACTCGGTTGACAATCTCTTCAGTCCTCGCATCGGCGTTGCTTGGGATCCGACAGGAAAAGGCGATTGGGTGGTGCGTGCCGGATTTGGCATCTATAACAACTGGTTGACCCAGGCGAACGTGCAGGAAGAATTCCGAGGCAGCCCTCCCGGAGAGGTATCGCCAACGTTCGTGGCGGGGGGAACAGCAAATGCCGGGGCTCCCGTTTTCGTTCTCGGTAACAGCAGCAAACCCCCGTTTGGCTTTACTTACCCAACGATCACGCCTGGTCTTAACGCGCAGGGAGGACAAATCGGTGTCAGTGATGCGATCGGAGCCATTAATCCGCTGCTGAAGTCGCCCAAATCGGATATATGGTCGCTCACCGTGGAGCGGAAACTGGGAAGCCACTTCGCGGCCAGCGTCGGCTACAACGGGTCTCACTCGTACGATATCGTCGGCAATGGCAACTCGATTGGGAATGTCTCGTATGGTGTGGATATCAATTCCTTTCCTGGCGACCTCATTACCCAGATGAATACCAGTCCGACGCCGGTTGTTCCCAGTGCGACCCGCCTCAATCATAGTTTCGGCTCCATTACCTACGCCGACAACGACCGCTATGGCAATTACGACGCGGTGATCTTTGATGCTCGAGGACGTTTTTCGCGTGGTTTCATTGAGGCTTCCTACACCCGTTCCCGCTCCCAGGATGACTCTTTGACCTACCCCAATTCCGAGGCACTGAATCCTCAGCAGTACTACGGACCATCGATCTTCGATGCGCCCAACCGCTTCTCTCTCAGCTTCAACTATCAGCTGAAGGGCTTCAATGGTGGCAGCGGAGTCGTGGGTCGTGCGACTGGCGGATGGGGAATCAGCGGTACGAGCATCGTCCAGTCCGGGTATCCGTTGACCGCCTCCAATGTCAACGGCTTTTTGGCGGTGTGTGCGTCGGGCGCTCTGAGCAACGTCACTGGGTGTTCAGCGTCGGATCCGGCCGTTGCCTATCAGGCCGGCAGCGGAGATTACAACGGCGATGGAGACAATATCGATTTCCCGAATGCAGCCAATTACCATCAGTCGACGAAAAACAGTTCCTGGCTCACAGGGGCAATTCCTTCAAGCGACTTCGTCGTCCCCGCTTTCGGAACCGAGGGCAATGAAAGATCGAATGCGTTCCGCGGGCCGAATTTCATCGAGACCAACATCAACGTCTACAAGGACACGCGGATTACGGAGAGAGTCAACTTCCAATTCCGATTTGAGGTTTTCAATCTTTTCAACCGGGCAAACTACGTCGACTTCACCAGCTATGCGACCATCGACTCCGGAGGCATCGATATGAACCTGCCGGATGGGAACTTCGGCCAAGCGACGGCGTCGCATGAACCCCGATTCTGGCAACTGGGAGGGAAACTTTCGTTCTAGGCCACAGCGCAACGACGCAACCCAAGCCGGGGATCGAGATAACGTATAACTACAGAAATGGAGAGACACCGGCCGAGCGACGACAGAAATACGCGATTCCACAAAGGGCGGGTGCGGTTCGCCACGGCCTGTTGCGTGATCTTCCTGGTTGCGGGAGCTTCGGCTCAGGGGCTGGGGGACCGGGTAGACGCGATTGACACAGCACTTCATAACCGGGAATACGAAACGGCACTTGAGCTACTCCGACCGGCACTGCGCCTGGAGCCCCGGAATGAGCAGTTGTGGGCGATGCAGGGCAAAGCATATGCGGGGGAAGGCCAGAACAAAGAGGCGCTGGCTTCGTTTGCCAACGCACTAAGAACCGCTCCCGACTATATTCCTGCCCTGCAGGGAGAAGCGCAAATCGACTTCGACGCGGGCAGCGCAGAAGCGATTCCGATCCTGCAACATTTGCTGCGCCTGCGGCGCGACGACAGAACGAGCCATGGAATGCTGGCGGTGCTCGAATACCGACAGGGGAACTGCGCAGCTGCGGCCCCTCAGTTTGAAAAGGCCGGCGCATTGTTTGATGCTCAGGTCGATGCTCTTCATGCCTACGCCATCTGCTTGGTAAGGCTCAAACAGATCGGTCGAGCCGCAGAAGTATTCGAACGCGCATTGACTCTTGAGCCGCAAAACAGTCAGGAGCGCAAGTTGGTGGCTTCGGTCCAACTCATGGCTCGCCAACCTAAAGCGGCTATCGGTACCCTCGAGCCAATGCTCGGATCCAACCAGACTGATGTCGAGACCCTCGAGCTCGCATCTGCGGCTTACGAAGCGAGCAACCAGACCGACCAAGCGGTCGACCTTCTCAAACAGGCCATTACTCTTGATCCGTCCAACGTCCGTCTCTATCTGCATTTCGCGGATATTTCATCGGTGCATCAGTCGTTCCAGGTAGGGATCAATGTGGTGAATGACGGGATCAGCCAGCGACCGAAAGCGGCCCCGCTCTATTTCGCTCGAGGGGTGCTTTACGTGCAGACCGGGCAATTCGATCAAGCGCAGGCCGACTTCGAGAAAGCATACGAACTGGATCCCCGGCAGTCACTCAGTGCCGCGGCCCAGGGACTGGCGGCGGTGGAGGCGAATGATCTGGATAAAGCGCTGACCACGGTTCAGAGAAAGCTGCAAGCCAGACCGAATGACCCCACCCTGCTCTACCTTGAAGCGGATGTGCTGGTGAAAAAAGAAGCGGAACCGGGCACCCCGGAATTTCAGCTGGCTATGCGCTCGGCCAGGAAGGCGATCGCGTTGCGTCCCACGCTGGGCCCGGCTCACGCAGTCCTGGCAAAATTGTACCTGCAGGCAGCGCAGTATCCGGAAGCAATTGAGCAGTGCAAGAAGGCGCTCGAGATCGACCCTAAAGACCAAACCTCGATGTATCGGCTGATCCAGGCGCTGCGAAAGACCGGGAACACCAACGACGTGCCGGCCTTGCTCAAACGGCTTGCTTCAATTCGCCAACAAGCCACGAAAGAAGAGATGGAACATTACCGTTACAAACTTGTCGAAGGGAGCACTGAAGAACAACCGGCACAACCTTAAATTGCGATCGAGGTCGATCGACAAGCGGGTAGTAGCGTGATTCCGGAAGTACATTTCATACATTTTTCCTAATACTTGCTAACGCGCTCGAGGCGGCAAATGATTGATCTCGCCAACCTGGAAGTTTGGTTCGTCACTGGAAGCCAGCATCTGTACGGGCCGGAAACCTTAAGGCAAGTTGAGGATCACGCAACCGCCATCGTGCGTGGCCTGGGAGCATCTTCGCAGATGCCCGTGAAGATCGTTTCGAAACCTCTGATGACCGGCCGCGACTCGATTCACCAGATGTGTTTGGACGTGAATAGTACGAACAATTGCATTGGACTCATTGCCTGGATGCACACCTTCTCACCGGCGCGAATGTGGATCGCCGGACTTCAATCACTGGAGAAACCCCTCCTGCACCTGCATACGCAGTTCAATGAGCAGTTGCCGTGGTCTACGATCGACATGGACTTCATGAATCTGAACCAGTCCGCCCATGGCGACCGCGAATTCGGATTCCTCGGGGCCAAGATGCGCCTCCGGCGGAAAGTCGTCGTCGGTTTTTGGCAGGATACGGCCGTCCATGGGGAAGTAGGGATGTGGATGCGTGCTGCGTGTGCCTGGCACGACTCCCAGCGACTGAGGGTCGCCCGCATCGGCGACAACATGCGCAACGTGGCAGTCACCGACGGAAATAAAGTCAATGCGGGAATCATGCTCGGCTATACCGTAAATGGCTACGGAGTCGGAGATGTCGTAAAACTCGTTCAGCAAGCCAGCGACGTGGAGGTCGACAAACTCACAACTGAATACGATGACACCTACACGGTTGTCGAATCGCTGCGCCCTGGCGGAGCCCGCCGGCAGTCGATGCGCGACGCGGCTCGAATCGAGTTGGGACTGCGCGCGTTTCTGGAAGAGACTGGCGCGCACTCTTTCACCGATACCTTCGAAGACTTGCATGGGCTCAAACAGCTTCCGGGCATAGCGGTGCAACGATTGATGAGCGAAGGCTATGGGTTCGGCGCCGAAGGCGACTGGAAAACCTCGGCCCTGGTCCGAGCAGTAAAAGTGATGAGCCATGGCCTCAAGGGTGGGGCGTCATTCATGGAGGACTACACCTATCACCTGCCGAATGGAGGGCAGGTTCTCGGCGCGCATATGCTGGAGGTTTGCCCGTCGATCTCGGACGACAAGCCTTCGGTTGAGATTCATCCGCTCAGCATCGGAGGGAAAGAAGATCCGGTCCGGCTGGTGTTTACGGCGACCCCAGGGAATGCCGTGAATGCCTCGATTGTTGATATGGGAAATCGTTTCCGCTTGATCGTCAATGAAGTGAACTTAGTACGCCCCGAACATACTCTGCCTAAGCTTCCGGTGGCTCGGGCGTTGTGGACACCCGAGCCAGACCTGAAAATCTCCGCGACCACCTGGATATTAGCGGGCGGCGCGCATCACACGGCTCTCAGCCGCGCACTCACCGCCGGCCACTTGGAGGATTTTGCAGAAATGGCGGGTATGGAATTCCTCTTGATCGGTCCAAATACGACGATTGGAGGTTTCAAGAAAGAATCGCGGTGGAATGACCTGTACTACCACCTGGCTCAAGGTCTTTGAGGCTCATCATGGAAGTTCGTAAGCTCGAAAACGGCGATCTCCGAATCGGCCCGAACGCAATTGGATTTCGGGAGAAGGCCGGACGCGGCGCTCCAGGAGCGCGAACCGCAAGGCGTCCACGATTCCCTTCCCGCGCTTCGTGCCGTCTTGGATCACGACCCCGCTTCCTTGATCTTTTCAGCAAGGGCGCACGGGTCTGGCACGCTACAACCAAATGGTGGATCGCGAAAGAGCCTCATCCATCGGCCGCCAATCCCATAGCTCGGTCGTCGGATTGGATCCAATCGACACCAGGCTGAGTGTGGCGGTGTGAAATAGACATTCCACTGGAACGAATTTTCCATTTGCTGAAGAGGTAATCTATGAGCTCAGACCACGATGTCTCCCGCCGTCGTTTTCTTTCCGCCGCGGTAACCTCCACGGCCGCGTCTCTCTTGGCTCGACCAGCGCGTTCCCTCGGTTTAGGCCCCATGGTCGCGGGTGCCTCTCGCCCATCGCCATCTGAAATTGATGCCGCTCCGGCTCCGCTTTTGCCATGGCGAGATCAGGGGGTGCTGAACCTGGCAAGCTCGCCTTACGCCAAACTGCACTGCGTTCCGGTGCGCGCTGTGACCATTGAAGAAGGCTTCTGGTCGAAGCGCCGCAAGACCAATGTCGAACGCAGTATTCCCACCATGCGGGCGGAACTTGAAGAGCACGGTCGTATGGATAACTTTCGGCGGCTTGTGGGCAAGAGCAGTGCTCCGCAGAAGGGCCCTTATTACTCGGACTCTGATATCTACAAGTGGGCCGAAGCTGTGGGCTGGGTGTTGCAGTCCGGTGATCGGCCTGAATTGCGAGATGTCGCCACCTCGATGATTCGCGAAGTGGTCGCCATCCAGGAGCCGAGCGGATATCTGAATTCCTACTATCAAGGCGATCGCACTTCACTCAGAATGCTTCCCCATGAGCAAGAAGTGGGGCATGAGCTTTATTGCCTTGGCCACATGCTGCAGGGTGCGATCGCCTACTATCGCGCCACCGGCGATTCCACGCTCATGGATGCCGGCGCCAGGTTCGTCGACAATTATTTGATTCCGAATTATGGACCCGGCCCAAACCAGAAACCAATCATTTCCGGCCATCCGGAAATTGAAATGTCGTTGATCGAACTCTACCGCACTACCGGCAAGCGCCAATATGTGGATCTGGCGGGATACATCTTGCATGGAGACGAGCGCGCCACCATCCAGCCGCGCGCAATCGTCTACATGTTCTGTGGGATTCCGTTTGTTTCGCGGACCAAGCTTGAAGGTCATGCGGTGCGCGCCATGTACGCTTGTTGCGGGGCAACCGACTACTATCTCGAGACCGGCGATCAAGCCTACTGGAAAACACTCAACACTCTTTGGGAGGATCTGAGCAAGCGGCAGATGTACATCACTGGAGGCGTAGGCGCGCGCAGTCAAGGCGAAGCCTTTGGAGAACCCTACGAACTGCCGAACGAACAAGCGTATGGCGAGAGTTGCGCGGCCATTGGTAACCTGATGTGGAATTGGCGAATGCTGGCGGCGAGCGGCGATGCCCGCTTCACCGATGTGATCGAGCGGGCTCTGTACAATGGCATCAACTCGGGCATGTCGCTTGACGGGACGACTTACTGCTACCGCAATCCATTGGCCTTCGATCCTTCTAACTACGACAAGGCCCGCGGCGAGCAGATTCGCAATCCCTGGTATGACACAACCTGCTGTCCACCGAATTTGGAGCGAACTTTCGGTTCATTGCCCGGTTACCTCTACGGCACCAGTAAAGATGGCTTGTACGTGCACCTATACGATAATTCGTTGCTCGATTGGCATCTTGAAAACGGACTGCCGATTAAGATTCAGCAGAGAACGAATTATCCCTGGGATGGGGAAGTGAAAATGACGTTAAACCCGGCGCAGCCTGCTGATTTTACTTTCTACGTCAGAATTCCCGGCTGGGCGGGTGGCGCGCGACTTGCAGTCAACGGCAAGCCAATCGAGGGCGCACGACCTGGCGAGTACTTGCCGGTTCGGCGCAACTGGAAGCCGGGCGACACGCTGACCTTAAGCTTGCCGATGACGACCGAGATCGTTGCCTCGAATCCACGCGTTTCCGAGGATTCCTCACGCGTTGCGGTGCAGCGCGGCCCCATAATCTTCTGCATGGAACAGTTGGATCAACCGGCAGGCCTGGCGCTGCCGGATATCTCGCTTCGTCTCAGCCAGAGGATGGGCAAGGATTTTCGTGACGAGTATGCAGCCAACCTTCTCGATGGTGTCGTGGTGTTGCATCATGAGGGAGAAGCGTTCGAGCTGCCGTCGGCCAGCGAAGCGCTCTACATGCCGGCGAGTGCTGCGCCGACGAAAACGCGTACTGCGACGCTGACGTTGATCCCGTATTACGCATGGGCGAACCGTCAGCCATCACCGATGGAGGTCTGGGCTCGATATGTGCGGATTTGATTGAAGTGTGAGCGGCACGTCTAGCTAGCGGCCTGCATCGCCGGGACCCTGTCTGGACGAGACGGAGGCGCAATTGCGACGCTCGCTCTTCTGTTTTCATGGGTGGAGGGGAGTATTGGACCAAGCATTATTGGGGTGAGATACTTTTCTCCCACCGTGATCGAGAACATGCGACTTCCGACTTTAACATCCATCTCTGCTCTTGTACTTCTGGTTGTTTTTCTGGCCTACGGACGAGGCCAGCCGCAGGCCTCCGCTCCGTCGCACGTCTTCCGGTCCGAAAAGGACGGGAACGCGGCCACGATCCCCTTGCCGGGTGAGCCCACCGGAGGGAGCCGCTGCAAGGTTTGCCACGCGTCGGAAGTAGAAGGGTACGCACGATCCGCCATGGCCCACTCGCTGCGCCGTGCAACCGCCGAACCATCCGGCACGGTCACCACTCCCGACGCCAAGATCACGATGTACTCCACGCCGGCCGGCTCCTGGCAGCGCCTGGAATCCGCGGGAAATGTGAGCACCTACCACATCGATTACGTAATCGGCTCCGGCAACCACGCCAGTGGTTATCTCGTGAATCTCGATGGCCATCTTTTCCAGTCTCCGGTGGCGTTTTACAAGAGTCGCAACTCCTACGATTTGGCGCCCGGCTACGAAAAGGCACAAGATCCGGATTTCAACCGCCCGGTGGCTGAAGGTTGCGTGTTCTGCCATGCCGGCACCGAGCTTCATGTCCCCGGCACCGAGAATCAGTTTCGCGCACCCGTGTTTCCCGCGGAAGCGATCACCTGTGAACGTTGCCACGGTCCGAGCGAAAGGCATCTTGCCGATCCCAGGCCTGGGACCATCGTCAATCCCTCCAAGCTTGAGCCGGATCCTCGCGACAGCATTTGCGAGCAGTGTCATTTGATGGGCGCCGCGAGAGTGCTTAATCCGGGGCGGGAATTCCGCGATTTTCAGGCGGGGCAGAAATTGGAAGGCACCTTTACCGTCTATCACGATGCGTTACCTCCCGACACGCCAGCGCGAGAATTCAAAGTCATCAGTCACGTCGAGCAGCTTGCCCTGAGCGCTTGTGCACGCCGCAGTCAGCGGCGGTTGTGGTGTGGAACCTGCCACGATCCTCACAACAAGCCGATTGAGCCAGTACAGTACTATCGCTCGCGCTGCCTCTCCTGCCACCAGGATGCGTTTCCGAAGTCTCATCCAAGTGCGGACAGCAATTGCATTAGCTGTCATATGCCGCGACGTGACGCCGAGGACGGAGGTCACACGGCTTTTACCGACCACCGAATTCAACGGCGTCCGCAGTCAGACTCCAATCTTCCGATTGCTGGAAACATCGCCGCCTGGCGTGAACCGGCGCCTGATCTTCAGAAACGCAACTTGGGCATCGGGTATCTGAACGCGGGCTTTCAGCGCCGGTCGTCGGAATTCATAATCCGTGGCTATCAGTTACTGACGGAAGTCCAGAACCAATTCGCCTCCGATCCCGATCTCTTCACCTGGATAGGCACGGCTCTGCTGGTGGGGAAAAAATCGTCTGAGGCGGAACTCGCTTTTGATCGCGCGCTGGAGCTCAAACCCGACTCCGCCGTCGAGGAGACCAACGCCGCCGCCGCCCGTCAGCAGGCAGGCGACATCAACGGCACAGTTATTCACCTGGAACGAGCGGTGGCCATCGATCCATTGCATCTCTCCGCCGTCAGCCTGTTAATCAACCTGTATCGGCAGCAGGGAAACGCAACCAAAGCGAATGAACTGACCGATCGCGTAGGCGCGATTCTGAAAGAACAGCCCGGCTCCAGTTTGGCTGATTCTTCGCAGCCAAGTTCGGTAACCGCTTCTCCAATGCTGGCTACTCGGTCGACGGCTGAGACAGTGTTCAAAAACATCAGAGTGCTCAAAGGAGTTCCATCCGACCAGATTTTTCCAACGATGCGGGTCATTGCTTCTGCCCTTGGTGTGCAATGCAGCTTCTGCCACATCGAAGGTCATTTCGATGACGATACCAAGCCGCCGAAAGAAGTCGCGCGGGCCATGATGCAAATGTTGTCCTCGATCAATCAGAACCATTTCGAAGGTGCCCGCGAAGTGACTTGTTACTCCTGCCACCGTGGGGCGCCCAAGCCGGCGACCCTGGCGCCAACGGAAAGTGAATTACCCGGAAATGAACGCGCGGGCAGGAAACCGACGCCCGAAACCGGGGCGCGTTCGCAACCTGAAATGTTGCCGGGTGACCTGCCGACAGTCGGCCAGTTAATCGACAAGTTCATTCAAGCCGTGGGCGGCGCTGCTGCGCTCGAGAAAATTACGACGCGAATTGAAACCGGCAGCGGCGAGGTCGAAGGCAAACTGGTTCGTGTCCAAATATTCGATAAAGCACCAGATAAGTGGTTGTTTATCCAGCGAGCCATGGCAGGCGACAACATTACGGTTCTGAACGGCAATACTGGGCGGGTGAGCGTCCCCCAGCGTCCTGCACAGGATCTCAGCAGTTCCGAGCTCGATGCCATTCGCATAGATGCGGACCTGCAATTCCCTCTGCACATCAACCGGATTTTCCCTGAGCTTCGGGTGGAATATCCGGAAATGGTGGGTGGCCAGGAAGCTTTTGTAGTCGTCGCGATTCGCGAAGGCCTTCCGCCCTGGAAGTTCTTTTTCAACGCGGAGTCCGGCCTGCTCGTACGGCTGGTCCGCTATGCCGATTCGCCCTTGGGCCTCGATCCCACGGTGATCGACTACCAGGATTATCGCGAGGTGGACGGTGTGAAAACTCCACTAAGCTGGACCATCGCTCGTTCCGGAAGCAGATCGACCATCCAAATAGAAGAGATCAAGCAGAATGTCCCGATTGATGATGCACAATTCCGCATTCGCTCGACTGAAGATCGTTTGTTTCCAGCTGGCCGGTAAGCGGCCACGCAGCCAAGAGCGTTGTGGCGGCCTACGGGCAGCGCCAGAACGCGACGGAACACGTCAGCAGATGGCTATGAGTCAGTACATCGAGATGGAAAACGAAACCAGTATGCAGATTGGCTAGCCACAACCCGTTTTGGCGAATCTAAGACGGTCCCGCTTGGAACAGATTAATACGTTGGTTTTCCTGCTCGTGCCGGATGGCTTTCATCTCAACGGTGCCCGTCGGTCGTTACGATAGGGCGTTTTCAACGCGTTCTCGAGCGCGAGCGCAAGATCCCGAACCCCACGCCGGATTTCCTTCCCATCTACGGCAGCGAACCCCAACTGCAGTCCTTCGCGCGCTATCCGGCCTTGGCTGTAACGACTGAGCGGGGTCACCTCCACCTCTCGTTCGGCGGCTCGAGCGGCCACCAATTCAGCGTCGAGCCCGCGCCGTAACCATCCCGCTGTCTGCAGCCCCGCCTCCACGCCCGAAATCTCCAATAGTCCCGTCAGACTCTGACGCGCGCACTCGAGCAGAATCGAGAGTCGTTCCGCGTACACCTCGCGCATGCGCCGGAGATGTCGCCCGAAGTGTCCTTCGGTGATGAAATCACAGAGCACCGCCTGTTCGAGCAGTGCCGCGTGACGGCTCGTTACCGAGAGTGTCGCAGATACGCAGTCGACAAGATCGGGCGGGACCACCAGGTATCCTAGCCTCAGCGACGGGAAGAGAACTTTGCTGAAGCTTCCCGTAAAAAGCACCAGTCCGTGGCTGTCGAGTCCCTGCAGTGCCGGCACCGGACGTCCCTCATAACGGTACTCGCTATCGTAGTCGTCTTCGAGGATCCGCGCGCCTGACTTCGCAGCCCATTCCAGCAACCGCAGACGCCGGGCGAGACTCATCGTGACTCCGACCGGAAACTGGTGTCCTGGAGTAACGTAGACTAGTCGCGCTCCGAGCATGCCCGCATCCTGCACTAGCATGCCCTCGTCATCCAGGCCCAGGGCAGAGACCTTCGCGCCTCCCGCTTTGAATGCGATCGCCGCACCCGGGTACCCCGGATTTTCCATGCACACTCGATCTCCGGGATTCAGCAAGAGCCGGACCGCCAGATCGAGCGCTTCCTGCACACCGCTGATGATCGCAACCTGTTCGGGGACGCACTTCACACCACGTGAAGCGCTCAGGTAGCTGGCCACGGCTTGGCGCAGGGGCGGATATCCCATCGGGCCGCAGCCCAGCAGAAGACTTGTCGAGACACTTCTTAAGCGTCGAGCCGCAACCTTCGCCCATAAAGTCGTGGGAAACAAATCCAAGGCTGGTAGGTTGGCCCGGAAAGCGCGGCTGGGACGAACTTCAAGATTCTGGAACAGTTGCACCCGTCCTGCGTAGTCGGAAACCTTCATTCGCCTTCGGCGGGGCGCTGGCCGTTCCGGTCCATCCTCCTGCGGAACCTGGAACAATTCGTCAGGCAAGATCTTGCTTACGTACGTTCCCGATCCCACGCTGCTGTCCACGTAGCCCTCGGCCTTGAGCTGTTCGAAAGCGTTGACGATCGTTCCCCGCGCGAGTTTGTATTGGCGGGCCAAGTCACGTGTGGCTGGAACCCGCGCCCCCGGACGCAGGCGACCTTCCAGGATCCTTGCCCGCAAGGCTCCATACAGCCAGCGGTTAGCCGAGATTCCCGGAGCCCGTTGCGGAAGCACCAGCTCGAAAACGGTCGCTCGCTTCACCATGATAATGGTACATAGTTTATACCATAAATGGATCTTGTCAGTGATCCACTATGCGCTTAGGGTCAGACCATGAGGGTCCGACCGAATGCTTCCTGCCTGCAGGCTGGTGTGGCGGCGGTTCTGTGCGCTGCCGTGCCGGGAAGTCCTCTGGTAACCCCGGGGCGAGCAAAAAAACATGAGGCGGGCACTGCCGCATCCAGCGGTTTGTTTTGACCAATTTTCAAGGAGGATTTATGGAAGCTCGTTTCAGCTATGAAAAAACCGCCCCGGGTGTCTACCAAGCCATGATCGGTGTCGAGAAATACCTGGAAAACTGTGGACTGGAAGAGTCTCTGCTTCATATGATGAGGCTGCGTGCCTCCCAGATCAACGGCTGCGCTTACTGTGTGGATATGCATTGGAAGGATCTGCGCGCGTTCGGAGAGCAGGAGCAGCGACTGTACTCGTTGGACGCCTGGCGAGAATGCCCTTACTACACCGCACGCGAACGCGCCGCTCTGGCCTGGACGGAGGCGGTCACGCTCATCACTGAGGGTCATGTGCCGGACACCGTGTATGAAGAAGCTCAGGCGCAGTTCAGCGAAAGAGAGTTGGCGGATTTGACTCTCGCCGTGACCGCCATCAACGCCTGGAACCGCCTGTCAATTGCGTCGCGTACCGTCCCTGGAATTTATCGCCCTGCCAAAGCCAACCCCTTCGAAAAGGGGGCGTAGGCAGGAATAGAAAATTCATTCCCAGCGCGGTTCGAGCAAATCGCTTTCGGGAGGTTGTGAAGTGCCGCGCGACCCAACGCGATTAGGTATGGGGCATTGTGAGCGCTCAGAAGAGGGGTGAGCGCCTCATCATGCGGGACTGCCGGCTACGGTGTCTTGCGTGCTATTAGCGTGGTCCGCTTGCGCGTTTGCGTCGGATCCGTCGCTCGACATCAGCCAGTGCGCGCATACGACATGGATGGCACAGGCCGGTATCACCAAGGGCAAGATCAACGCGATCGCTCAGACGCCAGATGGTCATCTATGGCTGGGCTCAGATTTTCGGCTTGTTTCGGCGCTACGACGTCCTGTGACCTCTTGTTTTTAAGCGTTATGAGGATGTTCTCTTTACCTGTCTCCCCGATGCGTCTGGATAAATTGCTTCACTGCCTCCGGCATGAAGTCCGCCGCACTGAAGGCATGCGGCAGCGAAGCCTCAAACGTCGTAATACGATATTCGCCCTGCCCGTTCGTCAGGATCAACTGGACCGGAGGCTTGCCTGCATCATGGTTAAAGCTGCTCGCTTCGTACCCATATTGCCGATCGCGGTAACTGACCACTGGCCACTGACCCTGCTCACCACTCACCACGATTGCGCGCAAAAAATAGTCGCGCTCGGTCGCCGCCTGCTGCAGGAGCCCGCCGATCGGATAGCGATAATGGAACGCTGCATCGTCCGCGCCCGCAGCGCGGTAGATTTTTCCTGAATACGAAAGACCGGCAGCTCCCGTGTGCCGATCCTTTGTAAACAGCGTCACGCCGCCCAATCGGGCCTCCTGAGCCGACTTCACAAGTTTCTCGAGATCCTCCGGCCGCAGCGCGATCTTCTCTGCCTTGACTTCCGGAAAATTTCGCTCGCACACAATCTGATCCGAAAAGCGCGTGACCTTCACAGTGTGATCCGACGACTGTCCGCACGCCACCAGCAGATGCTCCCAATCGGTCGAGGCCAGTTGGTAGTCGCGGCAATCTCCACAACTGCCAGCACCGCCGCAGCGCTCGCCGTAAAATGCGATGAAGCGTACGTCGCGACGCGTGGCGTCGGCACCGAACTCCGCCGACACATGGTTCAGCAGCGAAGTCTCGCCATGAATCGCCTCCGGTAGGTCATATTCCGTGTTACCTCCGAGCACCAAATGCTCATGGGCGTCCTTCTCCACCACCGTTGCCGCCCGGACTTTGAAATGCGAAATCGTTGGACCGGTTCCCGCTTTCTCCGCCGCATCCAGGGCGCGGAATATCTGTCCGCGAAGTTTCGCATCCGGCACGATCGCCTCCGAATCTCGGGTTAGCCTCCATTCTCCGAGGGATTCGGCGTGCGGTTTTCGGAATGCTGAAAAGAAGAGAAGCGATACTAAAACCCAAACCTTCACCATCGAATTTCTACTCAAGGAAACGAGCAGCCGGTTTCCCATGACATCTCTGAGCGGCCAAGACATGAGTCAGCCTCCGGAGGAGAATGAAAGACGTTACCGCAAACAATAAAAGCCGTAACGGTTTTTGGCAACGCGATCGCATGTGAACCCGGAACTTGCCGGAAGAGCCAAGTCTTCTCGATTCGACGGTGACGCGCAACGCGAATGAAGGGAGGTTCGGCTTACAGCCATGGAGCCGGGGTGATGAGAGCCTCGACCTTGCCATTTTTTCATCCGCCAGAATGATGCCGATGCACTATCAAGTATCCGCGGCCGGAGGATTGTTGGGCGAGAGCAAATCGCAGACGGCGTACCGATCTGGTGTTCGATTATGGTAAGAGGGGCGCCCGCCCAGTTCAAAAGAGCGATGGTACCTCTCTGACCGAGCGGTGCGGATACTCACGGCGACGTGTCCGCCATACGAGTTCTGCTGGAAAAAGGCGAGACACTCCAATCGCTGGGAGGAAGAGGTGGTTTCAGGTCCGCCTTCGGCAAACTACCCGATCGGTGCTCGGACGCGCCTGGGTCTCGGCCGTGCGTATGCGCACCAAGGCGGTATATCTCGCGACAGACACGGCGCCCAACTTGCTGCACAGCGCCCAACGTCCCTGACTCAAGCACGTCGAAAGAAGGCCCATCGGACAGTAAATGTAGCTTCCCATGTTGACCGGTCTAGATGAAACTGAGGCTGTCAAAAAGCACGGAAATTCGAGGGTTGCGGCGAAACCGGTGACCTGAATTTTTGGGCGAGAACCGGAAACCTACAGCCGCGAAACTGCCACGCCAGGTACCCGCATGGATTCGATTCGAGCGCCCGCGTGATCGCACCGCTGCAGATCGTGCCCCCGGTAAGGCAGCAGGCACCGGCCGTGACCCATCGTGGCTTGGGCATTGAGCCAGGGAATCTCTCGGAGATTCTGAGCATTCCCCGCGATCAGCTTGCAGGCACGAGAAATAAAGATCGCCGACTTGTGTTGGACATGATCACCCGAACAAAGTTCCTGTGGTAATCACGCCTTGGCCCTGAGAACCCGGCGTCGTGAGTACCGGCCATGGCGTTCATGGTCCCCGGACTTGCCAGCAGCCCCAACGCAGAAGCCAGAGTTGCACCCGATACCACCAGCGTTCATACTGCGACCATGACACTCAAAAATGCGGCGCTGCTAGCCTTGGCCGGGACGACGGTGATGACGGTCCTTCTAGTGTGGGATTTCGTCTCCAACTTGCTCAACCTGCTGCGAGGTCTGGTTCCTGCGGCAACACTGTTCACGTCGTTTATCTTTGCTTTTGGCGCATTTAGCGTGATGGTGTTCTTTTTCGTGTTTCATCGAGCGCAGAAGTCGTGATCGTTGCTCTGACGCCACTCTTCAGGGTGGTAAGCAAACCCGAATCGCGCCTCTGTGGTCGGTTGCCTCAGGAAAACTCCGGCTTTCGAACGAAGCGTTCATTACGGACGGCCATGCCCGGCGCCTTCTTCTGGCCGACCAGTTCGACTAGCCGCTTGCTCCCCGTGATGCCGGTTAGGGTCCGGATCTGCGCCCCGATCGTCTTATCAACGATGGCTATCTCGCGAAAGGGCTTACACGCTTTGGGTCATACTTGAAATCCACAAGTCCGTCGCGGTAGTCCAACTCAACCTCAAGCTGACTGAGCATTGCGAACCCCAGAAAGCCAGAGACCTCCGTCCCGGTGTGGCGGCTTATGGTGGAGAGGTCGAGCGTGATGATGCCTAAGTTTGGCTGCTGAAAGTGCCCGAAACGCAAAGTCGCTTTGTCAGAGCTGTAGACCTTATTCACCCCGCCGTTCAGACCATGAACCTGCACACGGTCTTCGGAACTAACCTTGCTGACCTGTCGCCCGGCACGCACCGACAGGACATTGCTGAAGGCGCCCGTATCGAGTCCAAACAGCATGGATTTGGAGTCGTTCACGCTAGTCGGCACCAAGATGCTGTGGCCAAATCGAAAGACTCTCGTCCAGTCCGCCATTTCGGGCGCAATGTAACGATCTTTGGGTAGGCGTCGTGCTGGCTTGATTGTCGGCGGTGGGGAATTCGGATCCTTCGAGGTTCCCTCATTCACGCTGTCTTCTTTCTGCTCAGCGTTCGCTTGTTCCTCGCCTTCGCTGTTCAGCGATTTCGGGGCAACTGTGTCTTCGGGGCGCTTTGGAAGCGGAGAAAGTTTGAGCCGCATTCCGGGTAGGTCAATGTCAATCAGATAAGCTCCGAGCACATCGGCGCCGATCAGCCCGTCTTCATCTCCCAACGAGTTTTTGTCGCTTACCGCGACCACACAGTCTTGGAACTCTAGCTCGCCGATTCGGATGTGGTCTGCTACCGCTGTGTAGCCGCTTTGTAAACCTTTATCGCCAATGCCTCCATAGTGCACGGCAGAGACGCGAGTCAATCCCGCCTTTTCCGCGACCTTCCGTCCAACCATGATCCCACCTGCTCCCGTATCAAGCAGGAGATGGACATTCCGGTCATTGAGCCTTACCGATAGGCCTATGCCCCGCATGTGGTGTGCGTCTGGCCCATACATCGTTTCCAACTTGGTCTCGGTCTGCTCCACCTTGCTGACAAGCCTGCAGGCATGGATGGGCTTATCCGCTGTTGCTTTCAGAAACTCCAAATACTCCGTCATCCACTTTGTTTCTTCTTCATCATCAGGATGCGGCCCCGCAAGGTAGGCCTCCAATGCCGCCATCCTCTCTTTTCGTGGAAGCATCCGTAGCCATGCCTTCTGCACCTCGATGTTGCCGGGAGCAACGTCATGCGCATTCTGTAGCTGGTCATAGGCTTTACGGTACAGGGAGTAGGAGGCATACAACCGCGCAAGTCCGAGATAAGCATGCACTTCCTTCGTGTCGAATTTCTTCGCTGCGAGGTATGACAGCTCAGCATCTGGCATATCACCGTTACGAAACTGGACATCACCCTTGGCCGCCAGCAACGCCGCCGCATTGGGCTGCGCCGCCAACGCCGTGTTCGCCGTGTCGACGGCTTCGTCAATTTTCTGCTGCCGCAACATCGCCCGAACCAGTCCAACTTGGGCAGGCACCAACGTCGAGTCGGTGCTGAGTAGTGCCCGATAGCTGGCCTCGGCTTCCGCGAACTTGCCGGAGCGATAAAGCTGGTCAGCGGCCGCAAGTTCCGGAGTGACAGGTGGAGCCTTTGCCTCCTCACCGAACATGAGTTGCAGAGAGACCAGCAGAAGAGCGGCGACGACGGGTGAACGCGGGAAACAGAACATGCGAGCACAAACTCCAGGTAAACGCAGCAGAGTAACACGATTTGGCAATGCTGTTAAAGCCGCCCTCTGCCCGTCTTCGCCCGTGGTGTAATGTTGGCCTCCGAGCAAGTCCACCCTTCTCGACTTGACTCGGGATCCGTCAAGTCTCCAGCGCGTTCCGTGTCGACGCCGGCGACGATGCTCCCCAACCCGCTCCAAAGCCAACCGACGTCCGCCCTGGAATGCAACCGCGAAAGTCAAAGGGCTACAACCTTGTGAGTTATTGCCACATGCCAAGAGGACCGCGACACCGGGAGATCCCGGGCAAGTGCTTAGCTTTGCCTCCGGCCATGCCAGCACGAACGTCGTCTACTTGAGTTCGATGGGAATGCTTACGGTGCCGAGAATTCCGCTGAAGTTGTCGCGCACCGCGAATTTCACTTCATATTTGCCGGGACCTAGATCGAGCTTCTCAGGAATTCCGAGGCCGGACCGCAGGGTTTTCTGCATCATTTCCGCTTTGAGTCCGGTGGCGATCGCTTGCGAAGTGGTCGCAACGCTTTTATGGTTACTGTCGAACGCGAGCGCGATCACCTCCAGGTCGATCGCGTTCCCCTTTTCGCGGTCGATCGTTATGCAATTGCCCATCACCCCGAGCATGAATTCGGCCAGCCGCTTTCCGGTGCCCGAAGTTGCAGAGTGGGAAGCCGAAGCCGGGTCGCTCGAAGGTGGCAGGAAACGGGCACTAAGTTGCAAACCGTTGTATTGGACGGGCGAGGCGAGCGCGTCGACGAGTTGCCTACGCCGGAGACCGGCCGAGTCCTGGATTTTCGGCGCGAAGTAGAATCCGCTGCGATATCTAACCCGGAGGCCGTCGCCAACAACTTTCACTTTGAGTTTGCGCCATCCCGGCTGCACGTTCCCTCCCCGATAGTAGCCGAGCAGGTAGTAGGCTCGCGAATCATCGACGGCCGCCGCAAAACACTTTTCTAATTCGTCGATGGTGACGCACGCCCGGCCGCCGGTCGCATCCGCGAAGGCGTGCAGGGTCAACCGCTGCTGGGAAGCTTTGTCGTAAGGCAGCCGCAATGCAGACTTCGGGCCATTGGTTCCCCGAATATTATTGATTTGGTTAGCGGAGACTCTGGAATCGGCGCTCGGCAGATTCCTGGTGCTGAAATCCAGCGCGTTCAGGTCGACCGGATAAACCGCAATATTCGCGGAGTTCAAGGCACGCCATGTCTCCTCGTAATTGCTAAGCAGGTCATCGCCCTGCCGACCGAAGGATTGCGGATCGTCGATGGTGAACGGAAAGCCGGCGCTGGCCCAAATGATTGTCTTGCGGCCGGCAATTGCCTGGAGCGCATGCGCCAGTTGTGTAAGGCCAAGCAGTGTTTGGCGAGTCGCTGTGCGTTGGTAGTCTGCGGCAAGCGTATCACTGAGATCCTGCATAAAGTCGCTCATCAGTTGCTCTTCGTCCGATGCTTGTTGTTGTTCGGACGGGTCGTCGGTGAAGACTTCCGGGGGCTGAGTTTGCTCCTCCGAGCTCAGCGACAACTTGAGCTTTTGCAGGGCAGCAATTAATACCTTGGAGTCCGTGGTGAACGGATGGAGCTGATGGAGCCCACTGCTATTCAGACCGAAGAGGGCCACGGGTTCGTCGTGCGATGCGCTACGCAAGAGATAGTCGATGAGCTGTTTTTTTGCTTCCAACTGCCTCATCCAGGGGGTATTGATCATGTCGAGGACGACGCTAGTCAGGCGCCAAGGATGTTCATCACCGGGGAGGAGGAAGTTGAAGTGGTCGTCCGACGTGGTGTCCTTGCGGGCAACGAGTTTTTCGGTCTTGGCTTCTTCGAACACGGAAACGCCGCGGACATTACCGTTCTCTTCGATGCGGAACGCTTCTTTCTGCAGTCCTGAAACGTGCTTTCCAGTTTTATCGGTCACGATCACGGGCACTAGGACTAAATCCGTGCGGGCAACGAGCTTTGCCAAATCTTGCGACTGGGGCGCGATGCGATTCTCGGGAACCGCTGGCGTGGTTTGGGTCGCGGACTGGGATGGCTGGCGATTAACGTCCTGTTGGCCGAATAAGGGGAATCCAACAAAAAGAAGTCCAGCAATGAGGAGCGCGGGCCGGAGCATGGGAGTATCCGCCGGTCCGGCGGAAGGAACCAGACGCCAGAACTCTAACACAGTGGGTCCCCCTTACGTGTTGGAGTGAATCGTGGCCGACAATTACGCCCGTGAGCCAGCCGTCCGGTCCCTTGTGAACACCCTGATAACCGATATCCCAATTCACATCGACCGGACCCCAAACCGAATTTGGTTGGGGACGAGGGATTTTGAACGTGCAACCAAGCGTTTTCGTGGGTCATTTGGAAGCGATCGCCACCGCCAAAATTAATGCCGACATCGGGGATGTGAGAGACGGATTCGGCTGCCATGCGCCACCGCCCGCGCTGAGAGCGCCGCGAGAAAAACGGAGGCGGTGCAGTAAATAGGCAGACGGAGACTCTGGTGTAAACCAAGGCAACGAGGTGGCTGTCGTTGGGACTTCCGTTTTGTAGTCCAAAACGATTACTGGCCTTGCGTCGCAGCCTTTGCTGTCGGTACTGCAATTGTGACCGAATCAGGTTCCGTCCACGCCGCTTTGCTGCCGGTCAAATCCAGACGGTTCATGGTGATCTTAAGCTTGCCTTGATCGTCTTCCAGCTGCAGATAGTGGTAGTTCACTTCCTTACTCTGGAACGGATCGTCCTTGCCGCGTTCAATTGGATAAGCGTGCGCTCCTGCACCGCCCGTCACAAAATAGGTGACACCACCGTGCTCATGGCGTTCGTAGTTATGCACGTGTCCAGAGAAAACAACGATGCGGGCGCGCAGGTTCTGCTGCCGCGCTTCGAGCATTTTGGCCAGGGCCTGTTCTTGCGAGCGGGCGGAGTGGCCACCGCCGAACTTCTTGTCATCCGACGAGCTGGTGTAGGGAGGATGATGAAGAATGATAAGAACGAAATCCACCTCGCCAGGAAGATGATCTAACTTTTGGGTAAGCCATTGTCCCTGTGGGCCGGAGGTTTCATCGAGCGCGCTGTCGAGTACCAACATCAGCGTGTTCGCGGCGCGGACCGAATAATAGATGCTACTCTTCAGATCGGGGAAGCGTTCGAAGTAATTGCCCAGAGCAACCTGCTCATCGCCGTGCAGATCATGGTTGCCCAATGCAGGATAAACGGGAATTCTTTTCTCGCGCCATATCGCGGTTTCCGTATCGAACACTTTCCAGTCGTCTTTATCGTAGCCGTTGTAGACGATGTCTCCTCCGAAGGAGATAAACGCAGGACTCGTCTGGGCGATTGCCTGCACCAGCGCCTGCCGCACAAGTGGATTCGACGCTTCCGTGTCCTTCGGATCATGGAAGCGTGAATCCCCGTAAACGACGAAGTGGAAGGGCACGCTCACTTGCAGTTGCAGTTCCACCGGGCTCGTTCGCGATGCCGCTTTCGAGCGCGAGTCTGAGCAGGCAACGCCGGCGAGAAGAATAACAATCGGCAGTATTTGGAAAAGCTTCACTTGGGACCTACCACTAGCACTTCGAACTGTCCCGCTTCCGCCGCTGATAAAAAGAGTTGATGGGTTTTGGTGTCGAGCGCCATAGTTTTTGCCTTGGGCAACGTCTTCACATTTTCGACAACGGAGTATTTGTCCGGACTGTTCTGGTGAATCACCGTGATGGTGCCTTCACCGTTGGAATTGAAAACCAGCCGTGAGTCGGGATCGAACGCCGTGGCATCCACGTGGTCGCCAATGGGCAGCGTCGCGATCACTTTCCCCGTGTCCGCGTTCATGACCGCCATCACCTTGCTGCGGCAACCGATGAACAACCGCCGATTGGGACGATCCATCGCGAGGCTGGAAGGCGAAGCACAAGGCGCCGTCGGCCAGCGCTCCTCAACTTTCAACGAGCGTGCGTTGATTTTCAGGAGCTCGCCTGCGTCTTCCACGTTATCGTAAACATACCCTGAACCGTCGGCGACAGCAAACTCGGGACCGCTGCCGAGATCAACCGTTCCCGCCACTTTTCCGTCTGCCGCTTGAATCGCGGTGGCACTGTTGCTATCGCCATTGAATACGAAAACTCGCGAGGTCGCAACATCATAAACGATCGCATCGGGCTTCTTGCCAACCGTGACTTCCGCGATTGTCTTGAGCGTCTTCAGATCGAAAATGGTGACGGTCGATGCCTGCCCGTTGCTCACGAACCCTCGCCCCAGTTCGGGAGCAATGGCGATCCCGTGGACACCAGGAGTGTTCTCAATCTTGCCGACGATCGCGCCCGAATCCACATCGAGCACTTCGACCTGAGTGCCGTGAGAAACGTACAAACGGCGCGCGCCTTCATCGACAGCGAGGTAGTCCCAGCTGCCTTGGCCGGGAATTGAGATCTTCTTGCGGATCGCAAATCCCTCGGCGGAGGCGATGCAGACGCTTGAAAGAACGAAGCCCAAGGCAAAGACGGCAATGAAAAACCAACGCTGCTTTCTAGATCTGCGGAAGTGCGGGTTCCTGCTCTTCATGGTGTAGGAGGCTCCTTGAATTTCTGACCGAGTTTCCTTCTAAAGTCTTCGCCAAAAGGCGCGATACAAAGAGACACGACCTCACGCGGTAACCCGGGTTTCCCGAGAACGGCAAAGCAGAGGAATGCGTGCGCTTTTTGTCAATTCTCTTTGCGTGGCTCCCACCGCAACCCGAACGAATAAGTCGGGCTGTAGAACTCGCGCTGGTTCACGTAGTCTGGGCTACCGTTGTAGAAGCCAAACACTTCATTCGACAGGTTCAGGCCTTGTACGAGGAAAGTGAGATTCTTTCTTATGCGGTAGCTGGCTTGCGCGTCCACCTGGAAGTGCGGGTAGAAGTAATTGTCGCCGGCCGGGCCTTTAGGCCCGAGATTGGCGGGATCCGTACATCCAGCAGGGGAATTTTGGATTGCCGCGGTACACTGCTGCCATTGGTACTGGTAGATACTACTGCCATTGTAGGAGAGCCCTACCCGCGCCGAGAACCGACCCTTGTCATAGGTAGGGCTGATGTTCCATGTACTCGGAGCCTGGCGCTGCAACGCGGGAGTGTCTGAGCGTCCGGGCAGAGGGCCGGAGTTGGAAGTTGTCCAACTGTAATTGGCGGAGATTCCGAGTCCGCTCAATCCTCCGGGCAGGAACCCAAGGTGCTGGATGTAAGCAGCTTCAAACCCCGCCAGCCAGGCGTGGGTGCCATTGATAATCGTACTGGTGATGTACCCGTTATATTGACCGCTGTCGGCAGGCAGGCTTTGCGTGTAGTAGATAGGAGCGCTCAGCTGTTTGTAAAAGAAACCGCCCTGGATTTCGCCGAAGGGCTTCAAGTAATGTTCGTACAACACATCATAGTTGTTGGCGTGCTCTGGCACCAAATTGGGGTTGCCGAAAGTGTATGAGTAGGGATTGGTGCTCTGGTCTAATTCGACATATGGGATCGTGTCATACGGGTTAGGGCGAGAGATTCCCCGGCCATAAGAAACGCGAAGATCAGAGTCATCCGTCAGCCGATACTTCAGTTGTGCGCTGGGCAGAGGATTCCAGTACCAATTGTTCGCGGGAGCTGGCGTCGTGGAGATCCAGTTGCCGTTAGCATCGTTGGCGACGATATAGCCCAAGGTGTTCAGCTGCGTGGCTTCGACACGGAACCCAAGCTGAAGTCGGAAGCGTCCGAAATCGACCGTATTCATCGCGTAGGCAGCAGAAATGCGTTCGGTATATTCAAAGTTGCTGGCGTCCGAGGCGAGGTGGGTAGCGCCCACGTCCAGCGAGAGAATGCCCTGGTTGACGAGATTAGGCAGGCTGCCGGTAATGCTGGGCCATGAGACAACCGGCCCAAGCCTGTAATCGTGGAAGTAGTAGTTGGGGTTGGTGAATCCGCCTAGGTACTGGGTCATCAGCGGTGTTGGCGGCGGAGTTGCCAGATCGTTCTGGTCATAGGTCGGCGAGTAGGCATTCTGGCCTTTATGAGCGTTGCGCTCCTTGAAGCCGAATTCAAAGGTCGCATTATGTTTGCCTAGATGATAGTTGGTTGCGTACGATACTGCTCCCTGCAAGTTGACCTGTGAGGTGTTTCCGGAGGTGGTATTGACATCCAGTAGGTTCCAGTTCCCCGGAGTGTAATAGGGGCCTCCCGGCGTGTCGCAGCCTGGGGTCCACTGCGGGAGGTGGGGATTCGGAGCCGGAACGATATTCGCGCAGAGAGGCGTACCTGGGACCTGGCCGTTCACGGTAGTCGGACCGTTGTACGTGAAATCGAATCCTGGATTGCCCGCTGCTGCCGTCTGCAATGAGGCGGACGCCGACACATTCCAGGCTAACCAAGAATTGGTAAAAATGTGCTTGCCCCCAATCGCTAAGTTACCTATCCGATAATCCGGTGCTCGTTCGGAACCAGAGAACTTCTCCGCGGGGCAGCCATTCGCCGGCGTCCCGTCGCAGCCAGTACCATCTTTCAAGGTGTACACCCACTTGTCGCCGTAGTCCCTGAAATCGGAGTAGAAGTAGTGGAGATAAAGCCCCGCTCCATCTCCGAGTTTGTAATCGAGCCCACCTCCAAAGCCGTATCGTTTGCGTCGGTACCGGTATTCGCGGATATCCATGCTGCCGTAGCTTGGGATTGCCGTGTCATTGAGGCCGGGTTCGATGTCGTCGATCCCGCGGCCGTTATAGTCAAAACTGCCCGAGAATAGTGCGCCAAATTTCTTAGTGGCTCCAAAACGCTGGCCAATGGTTCCATTCACCTGGGCAATGGCGCGGGTATTGAGAATGGGAGTGAATCCACCAATTACGCCCAGGGTCAGGGTCGGCAAATCACCTGCGGTCTTGGTAACCAGATTTAGAGATCCGCCGATGGCCTCAGCGTCTTGATTAGCAGAAAGCGTCTTGTTGACTTCGACCGACTCGACGATGTCCGCGGGAATGGTATCCAGCTTCACCTGGCGCACGTTATCTTCGGGCGCAGGAACGAGAACCCCGTCAATCGTCACGGCGTTCAAGCGCGGCTCCGTTCCGCGGATCTGGATGTACTTGCCTTCGCCTTCATCGCGCTCCAGGGTCACGCTCGGCAGTCGGCCAACCGCATCCGCGATGTTCGCGTTGGGCAGGGCTGTAATCACGTCGGACGGCAGGACTTGAAGAATATTGTCGGAAGTGCGCTGGCGGTTGATGGCCTCAGCTTCACCATGCGGGCGATCCGCAACGACGGAGACTTCTTCGCTCTTGGCGGAAACATTCAATTTCGCTTCGATGCGGCTTGCCGGCCCGGCAACGACTGTAACCTGCTTAGTGAAATCCGTGAAGCCAACGTACGAGATTGTGAGGGTATAGTCGCCGGGCGCCAGGCCAATGAAATTAAACTCCCCCTGGCCGTCGGTGGCGGTCACCATGTCACCCGGCTGCAACTTCACTCGCGCTCCATCGAGTACCGCGCCGACCCTGTCCACCGCGCGTCCGCTGATTGTTCCATGTCCACCTTGAGCGAACGCCACCGCTCCCAAAAGCGCGCAAAGGGCGAGCAGGATTGGCATCTTGAACATGAAGAAGGTGCAGCATGAACGCTTCGGCTTCATTGATTTCATCTCCTTGCAACCATTACCTTGACCGGAGAAAGTCCGCGGATGGCCCTTGGCGAATGCCAATGGACCCAGGAGCTGCGGCTCTCCGGACGACGGAAATCTTGGCCGGTTTTAGGTCACTGGCAATGGTAGGAAGGCGCGATGAAGCCCTTATTAAAGGAAGGTTAATAATCTTTCAGATTCTGTTTTTCGAGGCTTTTTGCCTCTACCCTAGGGTCTATAGGCTCACGATTCACAGGAGCCCGGCAGGTTTTTCAATGAAACTGCTCGTTGTCGAAGATGAACGGCGAATGCTGGAATTGCTGCGCCAGGGGTTGAGCGAAGAAGGACACAGGGTCGCGTGCGCAGTCGACGGCAGCCAGGGATTGCAGATGGTTCGCGACAACAGCTTCGATGTTGTCATTCTCGATGTGATGATGCCCAGGATGGACGGATTCGAACTGACGCGGCGCATGCGCACCGAAAACAACCTCACGCCAGTGTTGATGCTCACCGCCAAAGATTCTGTCCCCGACGTTGTGCACGGCCTGGACCTCGGCGCCGATGACTACATGACCAAGCCGTTCTCATTTGACGAACTGTTGCTGCGACTGCGAGCCGTGCGTCGCGCCACCGTTCTTCCCAGGAGACCACAGCTTCAGCTCGGCGATTTGTTCCTGGATCTTTCCACCCGCGAGGTTTACCGCAGCGGAGTGCGCTTGAGCCTAACGCGCACCGAATATTCCCTGTTAGAACGCCTTATGCGCGATGCCGGCAAAGTGGTTCCGCGGGAAGTACTGATTGCGTTTTCAGGGCGGGAAATGGGTAGCAATACGCTGGAAGCTTTTGTGCGGCTGCTGCGAAACAAGGTCGATTGTGATGATGATAACGACCGCCGAAGACTGATTCACACCGTGCGCGGCGTTGGGTACGTCATGAGCGCGGATTGGCAATCATGAGAAAACTCCCCATCGGGTCTCGGCTCACCCTGTGGTATTTGGCAATCTTTACGGCAGCCGAGCTTTTCTTCGGGGTGGGCATGTGGCTCGTCCTTCGGCAAGACCTTTATGGTATCGCTGACGACGCCTTGACCGCCCAAGTTGAAGACGTGGCCAGTTTTTTGAAATCACAGAAGAAAAAGAATATGACCGTCGACAAGCTTCGGGAAGAAGCCTCGGAAGCTTACGTCTTAGAGCACTCCGGCGACTTCCTGCAAATTTACGACGCCGATGGAAACTGGCTCTTCCGCGCATCGTCGCTGGTACAAAATCAGGTGGCGGCCTTGACGCCGGCCGCGAGCAAGCGTGCGTCGTTTACCAACGTTCAGCTTGGAAATAAGCCTTTTCGTTTTGTTAAGCAGCGAATTGAGGTCAATGGCCGCGCTTACACGGTGCAAACGGGCGTTCCCGCAGATCAGATCATCGCGACGCTGTCTCGCTTCCAGCGATATCTCCTGGTGCTGGCGCCATTGTTGCTGTTCGCCGCTGCTTCTGGAGGGTATTTGCTTAGCCACAAGGCCCTTTCTCCGGTGGACGCGCTCACACGGACCGCGCGAAGCATTAGCGGCAGCAACCTGGCCGACCGACTGGAGAAACTCACGACGGGTGACGAACTTCAACGCCTTTCGGACACTTTGAACGAGATGCTGGCGCGCATTGAAAACTCCTTTCTCCGCGTGACCCAGTTCACAGCCGATGCTTCGCACGAACTGCGCACGCCCATCTCGCTCATTCGCACCGAATCGGAGATCGCTCTCCGCAAATCCAGAGGCGAAGCGGAATATCGCGAAGCTTTGCGGCACATACTGCTGGAGGCGGAAAGAACCTCGTCCCTGGTGGAAGAACTGCTGTCGCTCGCCCGCGCCGATTCCGGGCGAGAGAACGTGCACCTGACAATTCTCGATTTACGTTCGGCAATTGCGGAGATAGCGAACGAATGGCGCCAACTCGTGGAGTCCCGCAATCTGCAATTCACGCACACAATCGCGGATTGCGAGCTGCCGGTACTGGCCGACCGCGTGGCCCTCCAACGACTGCTGGCCATCCTCCTCGACAATGCCGTCAAGTACACACCGCCGCCCGGAGCCGTCGAGTTACGGTTGGAAGCACGAAATGGCAGCGCGGTCGTTTGTGTTCGCGACACGGGCATTGGAATCGCCGAGCAAGATCAGCGCAAAATCTTCGAACGTTTTTACCGCGTAGACAAGGCGAAAAGTCGGGCGCAAGGCGGAGCCGGGATAGGCCTCGCCATTGCCGATTGGATTGTCCAGCGGCATCGCGGATCGATCGCCGTTCAAAGCTCGATTGGCAACGGATCTTCCTTTGTCGTCGAGCTCCCGGTACAACCAGCATCGGCGGTTTTGGATCTAGCGAGAGTTGACGTGGTGGAATTAGCCCGAATAATTCGTGATTTTTAAGACAAGAGAAGCCTCCTGTGCTACAAACAGGTTGACTAGACGCCGTTCGAGGCACTTCCGGAGGCTTCTTCGTGTCTGACGATAGCACAACACAG
>Ga0187847_10000564_pt1 | contig 39832 bp, 39 predicted proteins | sample June2016WEW_4_10_FD_132458 | JGI IMG/M metagenome (GOLD analysis project Ga0187847, IMG submission 132458) | Peatland microbial communities from SPRUCE experiment site at the Marcell Experimental Forest, Minnesota, USA - June2016WEW_4_10 | ecosystem: Environmental > Terrestrial > Soil >...
ACTGGTGTTTGTTGCATCGCTTGCCGCGCCGCTGATGGCGCAAGGCGCGCCGCCGCAGGGAGGCGCAGACCAACCCTACACTGTGGAGTACTACTACAAGTGCGAGTGGGGACATCAGCAGGAATTTCTGCAACTCTTCCTCAAGAACCATTACCCGCTGCTCAAGAAAATCCAATCGACAGGGCGCATTGTGTCGGTGAAGATCGATTCGCCTGCTTACCACACGACCGAAGACGGTCGGTGGGATTATCGCGTGACGATTCGGTACAAGAACTCTACTTTGGCGACGACCAGTAACCCGGATGAAGAGGGTTTCATCAAGGAGTTATGGCCGGACCAGGCGACTTACGAGAAAGAAGAGCAGAGACGGTTTGAGATTCTGCTTGGACACTGGGATTTGCCGGTTACGGAGATTACGCCGAAGTAGCAAGATGACAGATTACAGTCGTGCGGCCGGATTGCCCCCAAAGGCAAGTCGATGAACGAAGGAGGAATGTAAGTGGCAGAATCACCACCACCCGAGATGCAAACCCCTGTGCCGCGCCGGCTCAGTATGAATGGCCGGGGATATTTCCGGATCACGCAGGGCATTTTTTTTCTTTTGCTTGGTGTCGGGTTCGGATACTATGCCGTGAGCACTGCGCTTGAGGGGTCACGGGCACGGGATGCACTGCGCGTCTCCAGCCGGGAGGTGGAGGGCCAAGTCGTTAATGTGGCACTCGGTACCCGCCGTTCGGATACAGGAACCGTAGATTACATATTCGAAGCTGACGGGATAGATTTCTCCGGCAGTGCTAAGGGGCCCAAGTCAATCCTGAGACCTCTGGAGATAAGTCGTCGCATTCCCATCCGTTATTGCCCCTCTGCTCCATCCATCAACCATCCCGCTGGATGGGAGTGGTCGCCGAAGGATGACATCGGCATGTCGCTTGTCTCCGTCGTCTTTATGGTGCTGGGAATCATTTTTCTCGTCTCATTTGTGCGCAGCCGGTGCATTGTTTCGCAGGGCGTTGCTGCCCTCGCGTCCGTCACCAGTTCCTACAGCAAGGGACGCGGCGGTTACCGGGCTAATTACGAGTTTCACCTGGAGGACGGGCGGACTTTCACGGGCGGCTATGATCCAGGCGAAATAATCGAAACTGGCACTCTGACCTGGGTTCTCTATCTGCCGGAAAATCCACGCCGCAATATCGCGTACGCCAATTCGAGCTATCGCATTGTGACCTGAGTGCCCACGCTGCATCAGCTCAATTCCGCTCTCGCCATAGGCGAACCAGGTCTTCGGCGGCTTCGGGCCAGGTGGGGAAGTCGAACTGAAAGCCGGCGCTGAGCAAGCGGGTGGGGACGACGCGACGGCTTTTGAGTACCAGCTCTGACTCGGTGCGCAGAAAGAATGCGGCGAGTTCGATGAGGAAGGCCGGCTCAGGTAAACCATTGGGCCGTTCCCACGCGTCACGCAGTGCTGCCATGAATTCGCGGTTGGGCAGGGGATTGGGCGCGGCGATGTTGATGGGGCCTTCCAGCTCTTCGTGTTCGATGAGGAATTCGACAGCGCGAGCGAAGTCGGATTCGTGAATCCAGGAAACGAACTGGTGGCCGTTGCCCTGCGTGCCGCCGAGGCCCATGCGGACCAGGTTCGAGAGCAAAGTGAAAGCGTTGCCGCGAATAGGGCTGAGCGTGATGGCGCTGCGCATGGCCACCTTGCGTGTGCGTGGGGTATAGGCATTGAAGAAGGTTGCTTCCCAGTCCTTGGCTATGCCGATGGAGAAGTTCCAGGTGTCGGGAGCGCGGCGCGTTGTCCCGATGAGTTCATTTCCGCCTAACTCGCCCGTGGCCTCATCCATTTCGCGGTCGAGGGCGTGGCGATAGATAGTGGCCGTGGAGGCATTGAGCCAGACACGCGGCGGATCGGCGAGGGTGTCGAAGACCTGGCCGAGCAGGCGTGTGGTGCCAATGCGCGAGTCATAGATGGCACGTCGATTGGCTGCATGATAGCGGCAATTGACGCTGCGTCCTGCGAGGTTGATGCAGACATCAGCGCCTTCGAGCGCTTCAGCCCAAGACCCCTCGTGCTCTCCGTCCCAGTGAACCGTTTGCCATTCTGCGGTGTAGGGTGCGCGGGTGAGGACGGTGACGTGATGGCCGCGTTGCTGGAAATGGCGCGCGAGCACCTGACCGACCTGCCCACTGCCGCCGGGAAGGACAATGCGGAGCGGGTGTGTGTTCACGGTCATGCCTCCTCGTAGATGGCCTTGAGCAGTTCGCCGGCGGGCCGGTAGAGTGGGCGAAGCAAAGGAATGCCGGCCAGCTTGATTAACAGCAACATCATGTGAAGGGTCTTCTCAAAGAGCAGGGCGGTGTGTGCCTGTTTGGCAGAGGAATCATAGACCCAGTAGAGCATGAGGCCCATCTGATAAAGCCAGAGGAGACGGGGCAAATAGGGCAGGATGGAGGGCGGTAGATGCACGCCGGAGTCGGCGACCGCGCGGGCGAAGAAGGCGATGTCGCGGTCTCGGATGTAGGCTGTGGCTGCGCTGAAGGGTGAGAGTGGGTGGCTCGGGTCAATGTGCGCGGACAAGGCGCCCATGAGAGCGCGGTTGGGGTGAAAGTATTCGAACTTGTAGCCGATGAGGCCACGCAGACGGGATTCGAGCGTACGGCGGGAATCGAGGATGCGCTCGATCTCGGGCTCCATTTGCTGCTGTGCCTGCTGGTAGAAGGCCATGACAATCGCGTCCTTCGACTCGAAGTAATAGTAGGCTGCGCCCAGGGCTACGCCGGCTTCGGCGGCTATTTCGCGCATGGTGGCGGCCTGAAACCCGCGCTCGCGGAAGACGCGTAACGCTGCGTCGAGAATGCGGGCGCGGGTGGCTTCGGATTTGGGGGTTGCTTTGCGGGTCATGGCGATCACGAATTGGCCGGCGCTGCGGCGACAACGGTTCGGCGGCGGAAAAGGGCCAGCAGAAAAAGGTTGAATAGGTGAACGACACCCAGCATGAGCAGCATTCCACCGACTCTGCCACTAACGGCCTGGGCAACCTCGCCATACGAGTTCATCGGCCAGGTGAGAGATGCCCAGGCAGCGAGGTAGCCAATGCTCATCAGGTAGAAGCCGATGTCGAGAAGCTGGCCGACTGCCCTTACGAGGGTGGGTTTGTCGTGAAAGGCTTCGTCGAGAAGAACTGCTCCTGCGCGGTGGAGAACGCGGCCGAGCCAGAAGATCAGCGCGACGCTGATTCCGAGATAGGTTGCGTAATACGTTGTCTGATACATGTGTGTCTCCTTCCTTCGGTTTCCGCAGTTGGGATTTCCGCTGGGTTACGCTGCTGCCGGTTCCGTGCCGCGGCGCCGCATTCTGGCCAGGATGAACAAGTTGGAGAAGTGCATGCCGCCCAGAATCAGCAATACTACGCCGATTTTTGCACTCTCCAACTCGATGACCTGGCGGAAGTTGGTCAATGGGTCTGTGGTCTTCAACGCCAGTGCGATGTATCCGGCATTAATGAGATAGAAGCCGACGACGAGGAGCTGATTGACGGAGTCGGCAAGGGGTGCGTTGCCGCGAAAGGCGTCGAGCAGGAAGATGCGGCCACTGCGGTGCAAGGTATGCGCGACCCAGACGGTGAGGGCGATGCTGATGGCGAGGTAACTGAGGTAACATCCTGCGACATACATGGAATGAGCCTCCTTGGATTTATTCGAACGTGTTCAAAAATGAAGATAAACCCATTGCCGGAACGGGTCAAGTAAAAATGAACATGTTCAAAAAATAATTTGAACACTGAAAAAGTTCGAAGGCCCGGGTTCGCCAGGGGAGTGATTGGAGGAGGGCTGGCGGCTGTTCAGGTTTAGACGAGCCGCCAGGTTTTTTATTGCATGGGTGGAACCGGAGGGGGCGGGAACGGATATTGCGCCATGTACTGGCGCCAGCGGCGGGCCCGAACTTCGTGCACAATCAGGGCTATCACTCCTCCAATAAGAAGCAGTGGCAGGAGAAGGATCCAGAAAGGAAATGTGACGCGGTCGTGACCGACGCTGACCGATTCCGGCGTTTCGACCGCTCCGAACATGGTGACCATGTCCCTGCCTACGGAGACATTTTGGCCGAACTGAACAAGGCCGAAGAAGCTGACCATGTCATTGCCGATCTGGGCGTTGTCGTCGGCCGAGAGGGCGCCGAAGAAGTTGACGACGTCGTGGTCGGCCTTAGTGGCGATGTGGATATCGCCGAAGAAGACGACGATGTCACCATGGACCTCGCCTTCGACTTCGACGCTGCAAAAGAAGCAGACCGTGTCGTGGGCGTTGACGCCGGGAGGGACGCGAATATCGGTAAAGAAGTGGACGTCATCGGCGTCCGCACGGGCGGGTACGGAGGCAGCCGCAAAAGCGGCGCCAAGCAGGGTTAGGGCGAGGATTCGCTTGAGGATCATGGACGCCTCTGTGACTTGTACGTGGGGAGGCGTCGAGAAGTTCCCCGGAATGCGGCAAGTCAGCGAGTTAGCAGGCTAGCGAGTCAGCTCGTCTCTCTCATCGTTGATTATTGGCTCGACGAAGGGCTCGACGAAGTCCGCGCTGGGGGCACAGGTCAGGTTGCACTACAGGGTTTGATTGGTGGGTTGGAAAGTTGGCTTAGGAGGTCAGGCAAGATCGCTCGAGGGCGGTGCGGCGACGCGATGGGCTTATGCGGCGGAGCAGGATTGACGGGGGTTTGCGGGCTGAATTGCGCTGATTTCGAAGAACGTTAAGTCCACACCGGAAAAAGTTGGACCTCACCGGAAAAAGTTCGGGATGGGGGCCGAGAAGTTCAAGGAAAAAGTCAGGTTTGGGCGGAAAGATTCACGTCGGCGGTTCGAATTTTGTGAAGATCGAACCGCGAGATTGAACCTGCGGAGGGTGATTTTCACCGGGAAATTGTACGATTTTCGCGGAAACGCACTTTGGGGTTGAGAGCGGATTTGTTGGAAAGGGTTGAAAAGGCTGTGAAAACCGGCGAAAAGGTTTGAAAATGTGTGATTTTTTGGCGTTTGAGTTCACCGGGTGGCTACGGTCCACGGGTGGCGCGCTTTCATGCCTGATACGGCATTGGGCGATGCAGGGGAGATCATGCAATTCTCTGGGTGCAAAAATCCACGACTACGAACCTGCAATCCATGCCAGAATGCTTGCGTAGTCACTTCACGGGGGCAAATCCATGTCAGTCGAAGTTATCGCCAGCGCGATCACAGCGGCGATTGCGTCCGGAGCAACCTCGGCCGCTTCCGACACCGCCAAGAAGGCTATCGGCGATGCCTACGCTGGGCTGAAAGCACTGCTCATCAAGAAATTTGGCGGCGAGAGCCCGGCAGTAAAAGCCGTAAAAGATCTCGAAGCAGACCCCGATTCCAAGGGGTATCAAATGGTCGTTTCCGAGAAACTGGCCAAGTCCTCGGCCCACTCTGACCCCGAGATCGTCTCCTCCGCTCAGTCGTTGCTGGAGCTTGTCAAAGCGCTGCCTCAGGGCGGCAGCTTCACGCAGACCTCCTACGGCGCCGGCAGCGCGCTGTCCGGCCATGGCGGCACATCGACCGTCACCAACTACATCGGCACAAACCCTCCCCGAGGCAGCAGTGAGTGATTCGCAATTCAATCAGACATCTCACGGCCCAGGCTCCGCGCTCGCCGGCCCCGGGGGAAAGGCCGAGAGCCATACATACGACATCCATATAGGTCCTCAGGCCTCTGAACCCACCCGCGCCATCCATCTTCCTCAACGCAAGGCAAACTTCATCGGCCGGGAAGACGAGTTGGCCACTCTCGCGCGGCAACTTACGTCGCCCGGCTCGCTCTCCTCCATCTGCGGCGTCGCCGGCCGCGGCAAGACCTCGCTCGCCCTCGAATACGCCCATCGCCATACAGAGGAGTTCGACTCCGTCCACTGGCTCCCTTGTCAGGAACGCAGCCTCGCCCAGATCGCCGGCGAACTCGCCTTCCAGCTCGGCCTCAAACCCGAGGGAGACGCCGACGCCCTCGTCCGCGAGTTAAATTTCTATTGCGCCCGCAAGCGCTGTCTGCTCGTGCTCGATAATGTCGACGACGAAACCCCGGCACCCTTGGCATCTACGGCCGGACGAGCTTCCATCCTCGTCACCACCCGCTTTCGAAGTCTCCCTTTCCTCAAGGAACGGCAATCGCTCGACCTGCCGCTCTTTACCGAAGATCAGTGCTTCGAACTCTTCCGCGCCAAACTCGGCAAAGAGGAAGTAGATCGCCACGCCGCCGCCGCTCGCGCCATCTTCAAGCGTCTCGAATATCTGCCCATCGGCATCTCCGTCGCCGCCGGCCTCCTGCGCGATGACCCGTTCCAGACCATCGAAGCAATGGCCGCCAGCCTGCCTGCGGACGTCTACTCGCTGCTCCGCGAGGCTGTATCAAGGCTCTCGCCTGCGGCACAGACTCTGCTCGCTGCCATGGCCGTTTGCGCCCCTGAAGGTTTCCGGCGCACCCTCGCCGCGGAGATCGCTGGACTCGACGCGCAATCGGCGTCCGCCGCAGGCAGGGAGCTTTACGCGCTCAACGTGGTCGAACTGATCGACAGGGAGTCGCAACGGTACCGCCTGCATGCCATGGTGCGCGACGCAGCGGGAGCCGGGGACGACCTTCGCGCGCGGCACGCCGCGTCGGTCCATGCAATCTTTGCACCCTGGGAGACTAACTGGAAGGCCTGTCAGGAAGAGATGGCGGAGTTCCAGACGGCATTTCAATGGCTTGTTCGACAATCGGATGAGGCCTACTGGCTCGTCCTAAATCATCTTGTCTACATGGCTTACTCTCTCGCCCGACGTGTTGGGCGGCTGCCGGAGGCCTATGAGATATGCGAGAGCATGGCAAAGCAGGCGAAGGAACGGAGGCACAATGAAGGGCTGCAGGTGTGGTACGGCAACCAGGCGCTCATCCTCCAGGCCTGGGGGCGGCTCGCCGAGGCCCTCGACCTGCATAAGAAGGAGGAAGCCCTCTGCCTCGAGCTGGGCAATCGCGACGGCCTTCAGGCCAGCTATGGCAACCAGGCTACCATCCTCCAGGCCTGGGGTCGGCTCGACGAGGCGCTCGAACTGCATAAGAAAGAGGAGGCCATATGCATCGAGCTCGGCAATCGCGACGGCCTTGGACGCAGCTACGGCAACCAGGCGCTCATCCTCAAGGCCTGGGGGCGGCTCGACGAGGCCCTCGAACTGCATAAGAAACAGGAAGCCGTCTGCATCGAGCTCGGCAATCGCGACGGCCTTCAGGCCAGCTATGGCAACCAGGCTACCATCCTCCAGGCCTGGGGTCGGCTTGACGAGGCGCTCGAACTGCACAAGAAAGAGGAGGCCATCTGCCTCGAGCTCGGCAATCGCGACGGCCTTGGACGCAGCTACGGCAACCAGGCTGGCATCCTGCAGGCCCGGGAGCGGCTCGACGAGGCCCTCGAACTGCATAAGAAACAGGAAGCTATCTGCCTCGAGCTGGGCAATCGCGACGGCCTTCAGGCCAGCTACGGCAACCAGGCGCTCATCCTCAAGGCCCGGGGCAGGCTCGACGAGGCTCTCGAGCTGCATAAGAAGGAGGAAGCCATCTGCCTCGAGCTGGGCAATCGGGAAGGCCTTCAGGCCAGCTACGGCAACCAGGCGCGCATCCTCCAGGCCTGGGGGCGGCTCGACGAGGCCCTCGAACTGCATAAGAAACAGGAAGCCATCTGCCTCGAGCTCGGCAATCGCGACGGCCTGGCATTCTGCTATGGGAATTGGGGACTTTTAGCGCGCCGGCAGGGAGACGCCAAGACCGGGCGAGAGAAGCTGGAGCGCGCCCGTGCCCTTTTCGCCGAACTCAAGATGCCCCGCCAGCTCGCCGCTGTGGAGGCCGAACTTGAGGGCGCCCACGGGGATGAATTGCAAAGCTGAGAATGGGGCCTTGCCCCTGGAAGCTGAATTGGTGGGGATTGTGCCGGGGATGAATCCCCGGCCTACCGGTACCCGGCGTGCGCCGTCCCTACGGGACTCCGGATAGTTTTTGGAGCACGCTCTCCCCACGCTAAAGCGCGGGGCTAGAGCATTTCCGGAATACACGTGCACTCTTTTAGAGCAGTGAAAGGTGGCTTTTTCTTGAGGAAAAAGCCACTTGAGTGTGTGCTTTCGGTCTACAGCAATTCCGAAAATGCTATAACAAACGCTGCGCCTACGGCGCGGATGCAAGGATGACGGCGTGTGGTTTGGAGGAAGCGATTTTTCAGCGGGGGATTGCGCGATGAATGAGGCGCACATCGTACTGCTTCCCACCCATCGCAAAGTACGCGATGGATGGGGCATCCAGTTTTGTTGCAGGTGAGTGCTGTGTTTTGCGGGGCTAGAACTGGAAGCGCATGCCTAGCTGCAGGCGGCGGGGTGGGGCTACTGAGGTGACCTGGCCGAATTGAGACGAGGTTTCGATGGGGTCGATTCCGGTTTCGTTGGCGTGATTGACGACGTTGAAGGCAGCGGCGGAGAAACCGAGACGCGGGGCTTCCTCATCTTTGTTGGCGGTGATGGGGAAGTCGTGGCCCCAGCGCAGATCGAGGTCCACATAACTCGGGTTGGTCTCTGTGTTGCGGCCAACGCCGTCGGGGCGGGTGTTGAAGAGATCGTCGCCATAGGCGTCGGTCCCGGTGAGAATGGTCCACGGGGTTCCGGTGTTGGCGAAGATGCCAGCGGAGAGGTTCAAGATGCTCTCCGGTTGGAACATGGCATACATGCCCATGCGCTGGCGGCGGTCGAAGCCGGCATTGGACCATTCGTCGTTGGGATCGTACTGATTTTGCGGGAACCAGCCGATGCCGCCGGTGTCTGACTCGAAGTGGGACCAAGTGTAGCGGCCGAATCCGGTGAAGTACTTGTTGAGCTTGCCGCGATAGGAGATGTCGAGGCCGTCGCCCTCCCAGAAGCCTTGGGGCTGCATCTGGCGGATGCGGCCATAGGCAGGGTTGGGGCGCTCGGTGTAGCCGGACTCAGGGGTGGGGGCGTTGATGTCTACGCTGCGGAAACTGTCAATGCCGCGCGCGGAATAGACGCTGACGACACCGGTGGCCTTTTCGCCAAGTTGGCGCTCAATAGAGACGCCGTATTGAATCTGATAGGGGAGTTTGGCGTTGGGCGCGAGCTGAGCGAGAGATGGCGGCTGGGCTGTGATGGTGAGGCACAGGGTGATTGGTACGCAGCCGGTGGATGGCAAATCTGCCGGGTCGAGCGAGAGGGTGATGGACCGGCGCCGTGCTGCCTGATAGCGGGCCAGGTCGAGGAGCGGTCCGGAGCCGAAGCGGTCGTAGTAGATGCCGCCGCCGCCGCGAACGATGGTCTTGCTCTGCTCGTCGAGAACCCAGGCGAAGGAGACGCGCGGCGAGAAGCCGAGACGGCGATCGCCGAGGAAGTTTTGCCAGTCGTAACGCAGGCCGGGGGTGATGGAGAAGCGGGGATTCCACTTGAATTGATCCTGGATGAAAGCGCCGACTTCATCCTGGCTGTAAAGGAAGTGGGTGTCGCCGGTGTTCTGCGAGAAACCGGAAGGCAGGTTGGCGGCGTAGTTCTGGAGCGCCGTTTGCAGGACTGTGACGCCATCAGAGGCGAGCGTGGGGCCAAAGGTGTAACTGCCGAGGGCGTTGGTGTTGTCGTCATAGCCGCGGCGGTCGATGTGCGGGGTGCCGACGCCGGCTTTGACCAGGTTGCGGCCGCGGGTCCAGGTAAGCATGTCGTAGAGGCGGAAGTTGTACTCGGTGCCTAGGGAGTCGGCCTGCGCGGAGCCGGAGACGAAGTCTCCTGACACATTGACCAGCGGAGCTTCGGCCACATTGCTTGTGCGGCTGAAGTCGTGCTCGCCGACCAGCGAGATCTGGTTCAGCATTCTGGGGGAGACAATGGTCTCCATGTGCGCGACGAAGTCGTCTTCGCGGTACTGGTTGTTGTAGCCCGCGGCAGCTAGGGTCTGTCCGCCTACGCCCTGATTCTGCCCTGTCCAGTCCTGATAGCTGTATTGGACGTAGCCGGAGTTGCGGTCACTGAACTGATGGGCGGCGCGAAGACTGAACTCGGTGTCGCGTTGCGGAGCGGCAATGTTGGCTTGGAATGCGCCGCTGGGATCGGCCGGAGTGGGCTCAATGGTCGCGCTGATTACCGAGTCCTGGTCATAGAGCACGCGGTTGAAGCTGGCGAGGAAGCTGGACTTCTTCGCGTGAGGGATGGGACCGGTGACGTGGCCCTCGTAATTCTGGCGCTGCTCGAAAGGCTTGGTGGGCGCGAGGGCGTTTTGCGCGTTCAGTGCAGAGTTGCGATAGAGGAAGTTGAACTGGCCGTGATAGTGATCGGCGGCGGACTTGGTGACGATTTCCATCTGGCCGCGACCGGGGTAGTAGTACTGCGCGGAGTAGGGATCCTGGTTGATGCGGATCTCCTGGACTGCCGAGGCGGAGACGGTGGCGCGGTTGGCTTCGACTCCATCGACCATGAGGCCGGTGCCGCCCGTGTCGCCTACGTTCTGGTCGAGAAAGGCACTCATGGCAGTGGCGTAGTCATTGTCGAAGATGGGCAGAGCCTTGAGGTCGCTGGAAGTCATGACCGAGGAGTCGCGATTCTCGTCCGGAGAAGTGAGGTCTTCGCCATTGTCCGCGTTGACGCGCACGTTGGTTGAGAACTGGGCGATGGGCAGAACGATGCGCACCGGCGCGGACGGGGGCAGGGAAACGGCTGCTGCGGAAGTGACGCTGGAAAGAGCGGGCGCGACCATGACCACAGGAGTGCGGACGGTTTCAAATCCTGCCTCTGAGACGACCAGCGTGAAGGTGCCGGCATGAGGCGCGACTACCTTGAAGGTGCCGTCGGGGTCGGAGTGATTGGTGACGGCTACCGAACCGTCGGTGTTGAGCAAATCAACTTCAGCGCCAGGGACGATGGCGCCGCTCGGATCGGCTACCGTGCCACTTAACGACGGGAGAGGGGCGGGAGCGGGGCTGGACGTGTTGGCCGCGAGAACGGATGCTGGGGATAGAGCTGCAAGGAAAAAAGCCAGGGCAACAAAACGCATACGCGAATCTCCAAGGCAAATGCCGAATGGGACATAACGAATCAATGTGGAAAAAGACCGAACTTACAACAATTGTACTGCCGACGGAGATTCGTCTGCAGTAACGCGAGACACAAAACAGGGGCCTGAGGTTAGAGGGGAATACTCAGTGGCGCTTGCAGTGTGAATATCACGATCACCTTAAGGCTGGATGAAGGCAGCGAAGGAGCAAGCAGTGTGCTACACCGGCACATCGTTTTCTGAGGGTGCGAGCGCTGCTTTCCAGTCTTCAGGTGAATCGACGAGAACGTCGGGAGGGTTATCGATGAGGCCCTGCGGAGAAAAGCCAAAGGTGCAACCGATGACCCAGGTACCGGCGTTGCGCGCTGTGGCCACGTCTACTTCGCTGTCGCCGATGAGGACTGTTTCTTCTGGAAGTGCGCCAGCTTCCTGCATGAGCGCGCGCAATCCGATTGGATCGGGTTTTTTGAGCGGAAAACTGTTGCCGCCGTAGACGTGCTTGAAGTAGGAGACAAGGCCGAGTGCTTCGCAAATGGCCTGGGCAGGGCGAACAGGCTTGTTGGTCAGGACAGACATGCTGCGCGGGCGTCCATCCGGCATGGTTTTGAGCGCACTGAGAGACTCGATGGCGCCTTTGTAGGCGTAGGTGAAGTCCAGCTTGTGCTCGCGATAGTAGTCGAGAAAGAAGGCGTAGGCGCGGGCGAGAAAGTCCTCGTCGACATCAATTGCATCTCGGCCGAAGAGTGCGCGGCGGACCAGCATTACGGCGCCGTCGCCGATATAGCTTGAGACCACTGCGTCGGGGAGTGGCTCGCGCTCGAATTCGCGAAGCGTGGCATTGACGCTGTTGCAAAGATCCTGCGCCGAATCGATCAGAGTGCCGTCGAGATCGAAGACGAGCAGTTTGAGGTTCTCATGAGGGATAGGGCTAAGGACACGAACCATGGTTCCAGTTTATCAACTGTTGGGGCGCCGGAATACCGGCGGACTGGAACCTTCCGTGTTGGCGCTGATATAGCTCCTAATGCGCAAAGGGGGCGGAAGACGGAAGATTGCGGTCCGTGGTCTTCCACCCCACCGCGATGAGACTGCGGGATGATTGGCTCCCGCAGCAAGAAAAACTAGGCGCGAACCCAAACTTTGTACCGGTAGGTCACGACTCGTTTTTCGCCGGGCTTGAGCGTAATCTCCCACGTCAGGCGGGAGGTGGAATTATCGCTCTCGATTCCTTCAGCCAGTTGAACTGACTTACCCTCGTCTGACTGGAATTCGGTCTTGCCTCGCAAGTTCTTGACGATCGATAACCGCACTTCCTTCGTTTTGTAGCTCGTAACTGTCAGCTTGCCTTCAACGCTCACCAAAGAATAGTTATAACCAGGACGGTACTCGGGTTCTTTCTGCCGGGCAACTTCGCGTTCCTCGTGGCTCGCTCGCAGGTCTGTTGCAATTGTGATTTTCAGGTTTGCCGATGCGCCCTTTGACGTGTACGGCAATGTGTCTTGCGAGATGGGCTTGTCGCCCGAAATCACCAGGGCGGGTGCACTGGTCCAGGGAAACCTGGTGCCATTCTTCAATCGGATCGTATGCCACACGCTATCTGCACGATTCTCGTCCGAGGAGTTCCGGGAGGGAACATTCCCGGCCGCGTCCACTGGGGGCTCTCCAGTTACCTCCCAACTATAGTGATGCTCGTAATCCACATTTCCCGAAAACACGTTGTAGCTGGCGCGTTCTCCCTTTGCCAAAGTTACGCCGGAGCGGTTGTAAAGGAAAAGATCCTCTTCCGGCGCGCTTGACATGTCACTGACGAGGCCGCTCAGCGGAATGGCGGCCTTTCCTGCAAACGAATCGGTCATAACCATTTGCCCGCTTATGGCATTTGAAAAGGCTCCCTGGTTCTGCCTGTTGCCCCCGTGGCTCGCGTCTCTCATAAAATCCAGCAGTGACTGTTGAAGGCTCATGGGTGAGAGCCTTAACCATTAGCTGCACACCCACTACGATCGTTCCTTACATCTATGTGAATGGTGCGTGGAGCGAGGAATCGAGCGTAACCGTGAACTCGCCCTCCACTGTTGTGGATCTAGGTCCGCAGCCGAGCAGCGGCGGAACATGGAGCTGGACGGGACCCAGCGGGTACAAATCCACCACGCGTCAAATCAACAGCATTCCGCTGACCGCAGGCGCCAATTCATATTTGGCCACTTACACCAATGCGAGCGGATGCAAGAGCACGGAGACGTTTACGATCACTACGAAGTGAGCAGAGCGACCAAGCAATAATCTATCTGTCCACCTATTGAGCCGGCCGTAACAAGGCCGGCTCAATCGTTTCAAGGTCGGTTAATTACCGGACAAACAGTGGCTGCTTTCGATTGGCCACGCCGTAGAGTGCGATCAGGGCAGCTATGAATCCCGCCGCCCCGGCTATCCCCAGAGACCAGCGGGGCCCGAAGTGGTCGGCAACCCAACCGACGATGGGAGCGCCAATCGATAGTCCTCCCAGTGCAACGCCAACCCGCAGAGCCATCGCCCTGCCCCGCATGGCTGGCTCTGTTGAGAGCTGCATGATGCTGTTGGTGCCGTTGGCAAACGTCAGGGCGGCCGCGCCAAAGACGATGAGAGCGGCCGCAAACCACCAGTATCCAGGCGCCAGTGCGGCAAGGATACAGCCGAGACCGAAAACGCCAGCTCCCGCCATAAGAGATGCCAAGGTCGGTTTCTTCCGGCTGGCAGCAAACAAGGCTCCTGACAGGGTGCCCACGGCCATGAAAGAGGAGAGTAGGCCGAAACCGCGTGCATCGGAGTGAAAGACATTCACGGCCATCGTCGCGATGAAGATGGGAAAGTTCAGGCCAAAGGTGCCAATCAGAAACAGCATGATCAGGATCGCCCTGAGGTCCGGTCTTCTCCACACGTAGCGGAGCCCTCCAATGAATCCCGACGCAGTGCGATGCGCTCGGGCGCTTGGGCGCAGTTCCGAGAGACGAAAGAAAGACATCGATACAAGAACCGCCGCGAACGAGAGCCCGTTCAGAAGAAAAGCCCATCCGATGCCAACGTTTGCGATGAGCAAACCGGCAATGGCGGGACCAATCATCTGCGCAGCATTAAACGAAGTTGAATTCAATGCGACCGCATTGGGAAGATCCTCATCGCCCACCATTTCTGAGACGAAGGTCTGTCTGACCGGAGCATCGAGCGCGGCAGCGGAACCAGACAGGAAGGCGAACACATGCACGTGCCAGAGCTGGATGACTCCGGCGATGGTCAGAACCCCGAGGGCGAGCGCAAGTACCCCCATGGCCGCCTGGGTGAACATCAGGAGTTTGCGCTGATTGAGGCGATCCGCGGCCGATCCTGTCCACGGTAGGAGCAGAAGTTGCGGGGCGAATTGCAGGCCCATCACAATACCCAACGCTGACGCATCGTGATGGGTCAGTTGCGTCAACACGAGCCAATCCTGGGCGACGCGCTGCATCCAGGTGCCAACATTTGAAATAAGACCACCCGCGGTCCACAGGCGGAAGTTGAAGCTTCTCAGGGAGCGAAACGTCCCCGTTAGAGGGTTCTTCATGAGCGGGTCGGTGTATTGCCTCCATGGAACTGGCCGAAGTGACGCGCATGGCCGATGCCGATGAGCAGTGCGCCCACGCCGAAGGCAAGGATGTGGGTTGTGGCCCGGGGATCAAAAGCACCGACTTGCGCCACGAGCAGATACCCGACTACGGCGTTGAAAAATCCCCAAACAACGTTGACCGTTGAAGAGGAGAGTCCTTTGCCTGGAGGTTTGGCGAAGGGACTCTGGAAGGGACGTCCCATGGTGCCAGCGACAAAATGAGGGACCGCGTTTGCCGAAAAGAGCCCTCCAAAGAAGTACGACACGAGCCAAAGCCAATTCATAATGCATCGCTCCTCTTTTCCAACGGTTTTTCCAGCAGCGAGATGACTTCCTGCGTAGATCCGGTCTCGCCAAGACGAGGAAAGACGTTCCTGCTACTGAACTGGTGCGCCTCCTCGCGGATATCGGTCATTGCATCGAGTGCGAGGGTTACATTGAACCCCTGCTCGAAAGCTTGGCGGGCGGTTGCCTCAACGCCACCGGATGTCACCACTCCAGTGACGACTACTTGGGTGACGCCTTGCGCCTTGAGCTGACGTTCAAGATCCGTTGTCGCGAATGCGCCCCAGCTTCGTTTGGTGATGACAATATCGCTCGACTGCTGATCCAGTTCGGGCAACAGGTCAGTCCAGCCTTCGGAAAACGACAGGTTGCTGCGCGGACCCTGCTCTGTCCGTCCCGGCGGCCGTCCCGCCACATTCACCAGCGCAACTGGAAGATTATTTCGACGGAAAACACCGATTAACGCGCGGGTCCGCTCAATGATGGCGCCGATGGGGTGAATGAAATTCCCATTAACGATGCCTTTCTGAAGGTCAATGACGATCAACGCAGTGCTGGAATCAAGCGTGGTAAGCGGCATTCTTCTCCTTGATTATGAAGTTAGCGAATACGAGCCTGGCATGGGCAAGACGCAGAACACAGTGGGTTCATTCCTCTACAAGCCGCTTAAGCAGTTCGAGCGCTCTCTGAAGCTTCGCCTGCTCTTGAGCAGAAAGCCTCTGCGAAATGGTCGCGGTGAGCCAGTCCTGTCTCGCGGCCCTGCCCTCCTGAAGCAACTTCAGGCATTTGGCGGTAAGAGACATCAGGGCCTGCCGCCCGTCGGTCGGGTCAGGCGCACCCCTCACCAGGCCGGCTTCTTCAAGCCGCATCACCACGGCACTCATGGATTGTGGACGCATGCCCTCCGCTCGCGCGAGACGTGAAACTGTAGTCGAACCATTTTTTTCGAGTCGAAGAAGAACGGAAACCTGTGACGGCGTCAGGTCGCTGCGTGCCCCATGCTCGCGTAGACGACGCTTAAGCTTACCGCCTATAGTACGGATCTCGGCAGCAAGCATCGAGGCGAGCACAGTCGGAGTAGAAGGCTTTAAGTTGCTCACCATGTCAATATTTCATATATGCAGTTAAACTGTAAAGTTTAACTGCATATATGTTCGACCGTTAGCTTAGTGGAGTCCTTGCGTGGTGGCCGGTCGCAGAAATTCACGTACGGATGCGATAACTTATCAAGCGAGTGCCCTTCAAAATGCGCCGGAGTTATTGTGCAGGCTGGCGTTGATCGCGTTGAGCAGCGCGCCGGTCGAGTCGGCCTCATAATCCCAGAACATGACGCCGCGTAGTTTGTGGTCGAGCACATATTTGCATTTCAGAGCTAGAGACTGAGGATCCTCATAGGAGACGAAGACTTTTTTCTGCGGGTTATAGAGATAGGGGACGGAAGAGGTGGAGTCCCAGTAGCGGATGAATCCATTTTTCAGCATGGCGTCTGGCGAATTGCCGTAGAGGGCGGTGGCATTCGGGACGCCTTTGCCTGGTTGATAGAGGCCATGGCTGGTGGCGGGAACACTGCCCCAGACGTGCCCATAGAAGGGAACGCCGAGGACGATCTTCTCGCGCTGCACACCTACTTGCTCATATTCGTGCACGGAGTTATCTGCGGAGATTTTTTGGGGATCTGATGGATTGGTGAACAGGGGTGCATGGTGCCCGGTGGTCGGTTCCGAGCCGGGCTCGTAATAGTCGTAGGCCATGAGATTGATGGTGTCGACATATTTCTGCACCTGGGCCATCTCAGTGTGCTCGAGAAACTCGGAGGATGCACCGGCGGCAATAGTGAGATAGAGGGGGCGGTGAAGCTGCTTTTCTAACTGGTCGAAGCGTGCGTGGAGTTCTTTGAGTAGGAGCGTGTAATTCTGCTTGTCGACGGAGCGGAAATGGGAAGTTGAGCCGGCCTGGCCAGGGTATTCCCAGTCGACATCGAGGCCGTCGAGTTGATGGCGTTGGATGAAATCAGCCACGCTGGAGATGAAGACGGCGCGGGTCTTTTCAGTCAACGCCATGTCGGAGAATCCGCCCGACCATTGCCATCCGCCTACGGAGACGAGCACGGTGAGGGAGGGGTTCTGCTGCTTGAGCGCCACCAGCGCGGTGAAGTTCTGGTCGTCATTGGCGAAGCCGTTGACGATGCGGCCATTGCGGATATTGGCAAAGGCGTAGTTGATGCGCGTTATTTTCTGCGCTGCTATGTAGCCTGGGCGGATGAGATTGTTTTCGGGAAAGACGTAGGCGACGATGACGGACTTTGGTTCCGGCGCAAGCGCGAATAAGGCCTGACTGCAGGAAAAGGACGCGAGCAGAAGCAGACATAATCTGGACAAGATATGCATGATGGTTTCGAAGAAGTTGACTCCTGCGTTCTGTTAGGTGGTAATAGCAATTGAGAAACTCGAGTTCGTTGCTAGATAGCTTCGGATTCGCCCGGTGAAACCGGCAAACTGAAGCGTGCCAAGTTTATCAGTTGGATCATGAGATGAGGCGGCCACAAAATGCGAGGCTCTCACGAAGTGCATGGTGCCTATGAAATGCGGGGGGGTATTGGATGCGATTCTAATTGTGCAGGTTAAGTAGATTGAATCTCCATGAGCATTGTTCGTAGAGGATTTTCCGGATGAAAAAGCAATTTCCTGTATTGGCAGCGATGTTCGGAATCGCGCTTGGGGCCTTGAGCCTTTCTGCGCAACAAGCGGTGATGCGGCCGTCCGCGGCCTTCAGCACTGACGCGAGCGCCGAACGCATTCTGAACCTCGACAAGCTGAAGGGTGAGTTGAAACAGTACCACGCGTGTGCCTGCACCTGCGGGTGCTATACGAAGGATCTGGACCACCAGGCCGATCGCGCAATTGCCTTTCTGCGCACACGTGCGGCGCACCGTGAGGGGCAGGAAAAACTGGCGCTGGTGCTGGACATTGACGAGACGACGCTCTCGAATTGGCCGGAGATGACGAAGGCCGACTTCGCTTACGACAGCGCCGCATTCAATGCCTGGGCGAATACCGCGCAGGCTGCGGCCATTCCAGGAACGCTGCGGCTTTACAAGGAGGCACAGCGGCTGGGCGTCAGCGTGTTTTTCCTGACAGGAAGGCCAGAGGCACAACGGAGCGCGACGGAGCAGAACCTTCGCAGCCAGGGTTTCGACAACTGGCAGCAGTTGATTCTGCGGCCGGCGGAGCAAGCCAAGTGGACCGCAATCGAGTACAAATCGGCCGCCCGCGCAACGATTGTGACGCAGGGATACAAGATTGTTGAGAGCGTCGGGGATCAATGGAGCGATCTAAGAGGAAAACCGGAGGCAGAGTTCTCTGTGAAGTATCCCAACCCGTTCTACATCATTCCTTAGGCAATCGAAAATTGGGGGCAGAAAAGACGGACCAGGCGGTTCTGGAGTGAGGGAACCTGCGCTGCAAGAGAAAATAAAGCACTGGTTTGGTGATGTGCATCACAAATTGTGCACCTTAGTGTTAAATCCCATAGCACCTGTTTCTTACATACGAAATTCAAGTTGTATTAACAATCGCCTCAATCCGTCCGATATTGATATTGGCGCATGATCTCAAAGGACCGCGCGAGGGAAAGCACAAAAGGTCCTTGTTCTGATCACCAGTGGAAGCAACAGCAGTTCGTGAGCAAGGTTTCTCACTGATGAGATTGGTTGGGCCCTCTTGGTTATGAGGGTCGGGGAAACTAACGATGGCAAATCGCGGATACTATCTCGACTCGACCGCCCGGAAGTACCCAAGCCAGTATTCGGCTGCCGAGTCTTCGATGGTTGCGCAACCCAGCGCTGATGCTGGGAAACACTGCGCTTACAACCAGAGCCGGGAACGCTTTCTGGGCTCGGACGTAGATGCCGCCGATTTCTCCCTGTCCAGTCTAGATGCCCGGCTGCCATTGCTGGCGACCAATACGGGCGCTGGTTTGTGGCTGCTTCCGTTTCGGGGTATCTCTCCTACGAGTGTGCGTGTCCCGCTGGATCTGATCTACCTGGATCAAGAGTGCAGGGTCCTTGAAACGGTTGAGTCATTCCCGATTTCTCGCGTCTCCAACTCGTGCCCAACGGCGGCGAGTGTCCTTGTACTTGCGGCCAACACGATCAGTTCGACTGAGACTCAACGCGGCGATGTGTTGATTCTTTGCGAACCCGACGAGATGAAGCGGCGGTTGCAGCAGTTGGCCAAGGAAAGCCCGGTTGCCAAACCTGAAGTAACGGACGCCTTCAGCAAGAATGAACCGGTTCGCGGCGTTCCCGGCCGTGTGCTGATGTGGGAAGACCGACTCAAGGCGAAGGACTCTGCGGTGGAGGTTCCGGCTTCGACTGCTGCCCCTGTGGAAGTTCCCAGCGCGGAGCCGCCATCGTTATTTCCGAAAACTCAAGAGACGGTTGCCCCGGAACCGCCGCAGAAGACCGCCAAGCCGGCGAAGAGCTGGCTGCAGAAGCTGTTGAAACCCGATCCACCTGACCCAAGGAAGGCTTCACGAGAATCAATCAATGGCCTCTCCGCTTATTTCTTCACGGGAGGCGCTCCCGTCGAGCACAGTGTTCGCGACATCAGTCTGACGGGGATGTACCTATTTACCGAGGAACGCTGGTACCCCGGCACAGTGGTGAGGATGACACTGACAGACCGTTTGCAAGCGACGGTCGAGCACTCGATTACGCTGAACGTCACGGTGATGCGCTGGGGCAACGACGGAGTTGGGCTCAAGTTTGTGGTCAGGAATCCGAAGGAAAAAGGCAACGGGATGAGGGATAACTTTTCTGAAGCAACGGACATCGCGCTGGTGGATCAATTCATTCAGCGGCTGAAGTCTGTCAGGGGGTAGAGCCGAGGTCTCGATTCGGAGTTCGCAGACAAAATTACGGACCGCTCGGTCAATGAGGAATTGGGGAGCTGTGCAGGGGGAAAAAGACAGGCGAGGCCGTTCCAGGAGCCCATCAGCCTCGCCTGGGGAACAAATGCGTCGATCGGCAGAATGCACCGTCGATGAAATTCTTAGTGAACGTGGATGCTGCCCGAGCCTGTTTCTACCCGGACCAAAGGCCCACCACCGCCCACCTTGCCAGTGATGTGATGCTTGTCGAAAGACCCCTGCACCGTCATCTCGTGCTCAGTTGAAATGCTTCCTGAGCCGGTAGAAGCATCGAGCGTGAATCCGCCGCTGCCGGGCCAGATTTCGATGCTGCCGGAGCCCGTTCCAAGTTTCCAGTCCGCGACGGGTGATCCACTAACCTTGATCTCGCCGGAGCCGGTCTGGGCGTGCAGACCGCCGTGCACATCCTTCAGCTCAATGGAGCCAGAGCCAGTCTCTGCTTTTACGTCGCCCTGCCCGGTTTGTTCGGCATAGATATCGCCGGAACCGGTATTCACATTGAAGCTGCCGTGCAGACCCAGGGCGTGAATGCTACCCGACCCGGTGGTAAGTTTCGCGTTTTCGCCGATGCCATCGTCGGAGATGCTGCCCGAACCAGATGCGGCCTCGAGAAATGCGTCCGCCGGCGCCTCGATCTCATATTCGATGCTGATGTTGTGATAGTTTTCGTGGTGCGTGCCGATGCGGACGATGTTGCCCGTCTGCTCGATGGGTGGGTTGGCCGCGATCTCCTTCACCTTTTCGTCGTTCTCGCCCCAATTCGACCGCACTTTTCCGTAGATGTGTATCCGGTCGCCGGAGCCGTGTCTCAGCTTGATGCTGCCCGAACCCGTCGCTACCGAAAGCTCGACTCTTCCGTTGACGTTAAGGGTGCGTTCGAAGGTAGCCTCAGAAGCCAGGGCTGGAATTGCCAGCGCCAGCATCGCGGTTGCCAGAATCAATTTTCTCATCGTGTACCTCGATTCAGTGAACAGTGGTCATTGGTCAGGGATCAGCCGATGAACCAACTGCATTTGTTCTGCCAAAGCCCTGGTTATACAAAGTCCCGTGAACATTGGTCTTTAGGGAGTATTGGCAGCCGTTCACGCGTTGAGAGTGTGTTCGGTTCCGAACACCGCTGTGCGCCGATGGACAGTTGCGATCGGTCGCCTAGAACTGGAATTGGACGACTGGCTATTGTTGTAAGACCACCTGGTCGCCTTCCTTAAGCCCGCTCAAGATTTCAGTCACTGATCCGTTGGAAAGGCCCACCTTTACCGGAATCTTTCGCTGGCCTTCCTTCTGCGATTTGTCGGGGATTTCGACCGAGGCGTTCTTCTGGTTGTCATACATCACGGCGTTTTCAGGCACCGTCAGCACGCCCTTGTGCTCGTCTAACAGGATCTCAGCGTTGGCGGTCATCAGGGCTTTCAACTCGCCGCCGGGGTTGTTGATGGAAACCCGTACTTCGAAGGTGGTCACGTTGTCTTTCTGCACGCCCATGGGGGCGATTTTGGTCACCTTGCCGTTGAAAACGCGGTCGCGGAAACTTTCCACCTTAATGCGGGCCGGTTGGCCCATGTAGACGTGGGCGATATCCGCTTCGTCTACCTTGCCCTGCACATAAACCTCGTTGACGTCGCCTTCGGTCATGACCAGTGTGGCAGTTGAACCGAGCACGAGGATAGAGCTGACGGCATCGCCCATTTCGACGTCGCGGGAGAGAATCACGCCGTCCATGGGCGCCACGATGGTCGTATAACTAAGTTGCTCTTCGAGCTGCTGCAAGCTTGCCTGGCTCTGCTGCACCTGCGCCTTGGCCTGCTTGAGCTTGGCCGTGTCTACGCCGATGAGTGCTTTGGAGCTGTCGCGACGGGTGAGAGCGGCGAGGTAGTCCTTGTTGGCGTCGTCGAGCACTTGGCGGCTGACGATGCCTTCCTTTTGCATTTCCAGGTTGCGATCGAGGGTTGCCTTGTACATGGGCAGATCGGGCGCGGCTGCATTCACCCTGTCCTGCTCGATGTTAGCCTCGAAGGTGCCAACATTGGCCTCGGCCGCGGCCAATTGCGCACGCGCTGCGTTCACCTGCGCCTCAATCTCCTGCTGGTCAAGTTGCGCCAGAGGCTGGCCCTTCTTCACCACATTATTGATATCGACGTAGAGCTTTTCCACAATACCTGAGGCCTTGCTTTTGACTTCGACCTTGGTGATGGGCTGAATCTGGCCGGTGGCCACCACGGACTTGGCGACGTCCCCGCGGGTGACTTTGGCCAGGCGGTTGGGATCGATGGTAGAACCCTTGGCGAGGCGCATGATCCCAAAGCCGGCCAACGCCAGGACCACCACTCCGGCTGCACTGAGCCAAATCCAGAACTTCCTGCTTTTTCTTGCTGCAGCCAAGTGAAAACCTCCCAGGTATTTTAAAAAGCCGCAGGTCCCCGCGGCACGAAAAGGATCGAATACGAAGCTTATCTTCTCAGACGGCCACGGTTCTCTGCCGTCAACTGCACAATGGCTCATACGCAAGGAGCGGCTCCGCGGTTCCAGAAGCGGAGCGGGATGAACCGACCCCTGGTAGCCGAACGTCGCGAGCTGGCCAATGCTATTCTCCAGAGCGAGATGCACGGTCTCCCGCTGCTCCAATTTGTCGCTGTAGCCATGCTTATTCTGGCCAACGCCTTTTTTGTGGCCGCGGAGTTTGCGCTGGTTTCCATTCGCGACACACGCATTGAGCAGCTACTTGCGGCGCGCGTTCCCGGAGCGCGCGCGGTGCGGCGTCTGCAGCGGGATTTGGATGACTTTTTGCCTGCGGTGCAGCTGGGCGTGACCTTGTGCTCGCTGGCGCTTGGGTGGATCGGCGAACCTCTGGCTGCCAACATTGTGCTGGGCTGGTTCGACGTGCTGCCGCTCGCCCAAGCGCACGCTCTGCTCTATGCGCACATTGTCGCGGTCGTCCTCGGCTTTGCTCTCATCACGTACTTTCATGTTGTGGTAGGCGAACTGGTTCCCAAGTCACTGGCTCTGCGACGCGCCGAAGCGCTTGCAGTGGCCGTCGCACCGCCGATGCTGGTCTTCATGTCTGTGACGCGACCCGCTGTAAGGCTGCTTAAGAGCTCAGCTGCGGTGATTTTGCGCGGCTTCGATATTCCGATGACCGAGCGCGCCCAGGTGCATTCGCCGGAGGAACTGAAGCTGATTGCGACGGCTGCGCGGCGGATGGGACTGCTACCGAAGTTTCAGGAAACGCTGATCCATCGGACACTGGAGCTGGATGAAGTCTCTATTCGCGAGATTATGACTCCGCGCCAGAAGATCTTCTCGTTACCGTCGAACATGCTGGTTGAAGATGCGAGCGCGCGGGTGATTGACCGCAAGCACTCGCGTGTGCCGGTCTACGATGAAACGCGCGGTCCAGAGTACATTGTGGGCGTGGTCTATTCGAAGGACCTTTCGAGGCTGATGTATGTCCGTTCTACATCGCGACCTGGGGCTACGCCTTTCGTTGAATTGAAGCTTTCACAAGTGATGCGCGATGTGATGGTGGTGCCGGAAACGAAGTCGGTGCTGGACCTGATTCGCGACTTTCAGCAGCGACGGCGCCACATGGCAATCGTAGTGGATGAGTACGGCTCGACGGTCGGCCTGGTGACGGCCGAGGACGCAATTGAGCAGCTTACCGGAGAACTGGAAGACGAATTCGACTCACCGAGCTTGCCGGTTTTGACGACAGCAAGCGGCGTGCTGCTGATGGATGGCGGTGTAAACCTGCGCGACCTGGAAACGCAAATGCAGTGGGTGCTTCCGCGGGATGGGGGCGTGGAAACGCTGGCTGGATTCCTGCTGATGCGGCTGGGCCATATTCCGGAGCCAGGGGAAAGCACTGTGTACGAAGGGCGACAGCTGACCGTGGTGGAGATGGATGGGCGGCGGATTGGGAAGGTGCGTGTGGAACCGGTGGGTGCGGCGTTGCCGCCCGCGGCCGATTGGGACCGCGGGCGGCAAGATTAGAGCCAAGGGCCGGAATCGGCGGGTTCAGGCTGGTTCTTTGGATTCGCTGGGAGGCGTTTCAAAGCCGCCGCAACGGCCGCGCCAACTCTGACGGAGCCTTTCGCGCTCCTCCGGCGTCAACTGCTCCCAGTGCTCGTACATCCTGCGTTGCACTTTGTTGCGGTGACCATTACCGTGACCGCCAAAGCCTCCGAAGAGGATGCGGCAGAGGACGAGCAATCCCAGAGCCTGCCAGAAGGTGACCTGGTGCCAACCAAAGAGCGGCGGCAACAGCCAGTTCCATAGATGCATCACCACTTCGCCAAAGATCGCGACGAAAGCCACGAGCGCCAGCGGGGCTACAAAAAAGATCCATTTGTTTCTCTTGACCCATGTGTTTTTCATGTGCGTTCCTCTTTTCCAACAAATTCTTCGTGAATGCGCTGCAAACGGCGGCGGAGATGAAGCACAGCGTAGCGCTTGCGCGCGAGCAGGGTGTTGACGTTGATGCCGGTTTCAGCTGATAGCTCTTTGAAGCTGCGGCCGTCGATCTCATGTGCGATGAAAACTTCACGCTGTTCACGCGGCAGCTCAGCAAGCGCAAGCTCCAACTCATCGAGAAGCAAGCCGCGCAGGTAAAGCGCTTCAGGCCCGGCGTCGGGCGAAGGCAACAGATCTTCGATCTGCAGCAGCTCGCCCTCTTCATCCTCTGTTGCAGTGTCGGCGAAGGGCTCCGGCTTCTTCTTGCGGAAGAGATCCGTGATGCGATTGCGCGCAACTCGATAAAGCCAGCCGGTGACATAGTCGATCGGCATAAGCAAACGGTGGGCTTGCACCAGTTCGTAGAAGACTTCCTGCAGAAGGTCTTCCACGTCGGACTCATTCGGCACCCGGCGGCGGATGAAGTTGCGTAAGCGGGGCTGCTGTTCCGCGATGACTTCGGAGATTTGGCGGTCTTGCTCGATCATCGAAGTCACGCTCATGGCTCATCCATCCAATCTCGAAGACGGATGACGGCAGGAAATATTGTAGGACTTTGAATCCGCGACGTAGGTTACGAGTGCAACCACGCGGCCTTTCGGTCATCTCAATGGTATTGGGAGGAGTTTCCATGGACCTCAGCCGGCGTCGATTTGGTCAGATTCTTGCTGTGCTTGGACTTGCGCCCGCGCTCTCTGCTTTTGGCCGGGAGGGTGATTCAAACGGCTCGGGCGGCGGGACTGGCGATCCAGAGGTTCTGCGGCTCTCACGCAACGGATGGATGCCGAATAATCCTCATCTGCCGGTGCTGCTTTATCGCGGAGCGATCAATCCGCGGAGTAAAGAACCGGCAGCTGTTTTCGAAAAGACATTTGCGCGGAATGGCTGGCCACCGCAGTGGCGCAACGGAGTTTATAGCTTTCACCACTACCACTCGACGGCGCATGAGGTCCTGGGGTTTGTCGCGGGCTCGGCAGTGTTGACGCTGGGCGGCGCGGGCGGACACACAGTCACCGTTCAAGCCGGGGACATTGCGGTGCTGCCGACGGGCACCGGCCATTGTCGTATCTCTGCCAGTCCGGATTTTGAGGTGGTGGGGGCGTATCCGCCGGATCAGCGATGGGACATTTGCCAGTCGGCTCCGGATGAGACTGCGCAACGCCGCATGGAGAGCTTGCCGTTTCCGCAGAGCGATCCGGTGGTGGGCGGTTCGGGGCCGTTGCTCAAGTTGTGGAGTTAAGGGTTCTGGCGGGCGGACGTTTTGGCTTCGAGTTTGACTTTCAAGGCTTCTTCAGCCGATACTGCCCTTAATGCGGAACTCAAGGATTTACGGAATTGGGGTCATGGGCATGTGTATGTGTATGCCATGCGGGCCCGTCCGTGGATTTCTTGAGACGCACAAGCGCTAGACGCAACCGATCTTAGGAAACAAGCGGCCCGGGTCCCGAAAGGATCTGGGCCGCTTTGTTTTGTGTTTCCCCGTCCCATCCATCACGAAGAACGCGAGAGATGGGCAGCCAAGTTTCAGTGATTTGAATAACAGGAACCTGAAGGAGACTACGATGTCCGAACCGAAGCAGCACCACTTTGCCACCAATGCTGTTCACGCAGGCCAATCGCCCGACCCGGCCACCGGGTCGAGGGCCGTACCGATTTATCAGACCACCTCCTACCTGTTTCAGGACGCCGACCATGCGGGGCGGCTGTTCGGACTGAAGGAATTTGGGAATATCTACACGCGCATCATGAACCCGACCACCGACGTATTTGAAAAGCGGGTGGCGGCGCTGGAAGGTGGTGCGGCGGGGTTGGCCACGGCGTCAGGGCAGGCGGCGGAGACGCTGACACTGACCACGCTGGCTTCGGCGGGCGAGGAAATTATTTCTACGACTTCTCTCTACGGCGGGACTTACAACCTTTTCCACTACACATTTCCGCGGCTGGGCATCACGGTGCGATTTGTGGATGCGGACGACTTTGACGGTCTGCGGGCGGCGATCAACTCGAAGACTCGCGCAATTTATACGGAGACACTGGGGAATCCGAAACTAGACGTGGTGGATATTGAGCGTTTTGCGGCGATTGCACACGAGCACGGGCTGCCGCTGGTGATCGATAACACCTCGGCTTCACCGGCACTGGTTCGGCCTATCGAGTGGGGAGCAGACATCGTGGTGAACTCGGCGACCAAGTTTCTGGGCGGGCACGGGACCACGATTGGCGGAGTGATTGTGGATGCGGGCAAGTTTGACTGGGCGGCTTCAGGAAGGTTCAAGGAGTTCACTGCGCCTGATCCTTCGTACCATGGGCTGTCGTATACGGCAGCATTTGGGGCGCTGGCATTCATCTTGAAGGCGCGGGTTCAGGGGTTGCGCGATACAGGGGCGGCGCTTTCGCCGTTCAATTCGTTCCTGTTGCTGCAGGGGATTGAGACGCTGCACCTGCGACTGCAACGGCACTCAGAGAATGCACTGGCTGTGGCAAAGCACTTGGAGCAGCATCCGGGAGTGGAGTGGGTGAATTATCCCGGTCTCGAATCGAGCCCTTACTATGAGCGGGCGCGGAAGTATTTGCCGAGCGGGAAAGGCGCGCTGGTTACATTCGGAATCAAAGCTGGTAAAGAGGGTGGCGCGTATGAGGCAGGAAAGAAGCTGATCGACGGGCTGGAGCTTTTCTCGCTGGTGGCCAACATTGGCGATGCGAAGTCACTGGTGATTCATCCGGCTTCGACGACGCATCAGCAACTCTCGGTCGAGGAGCAGGCGACTACGGGCGTGACTCCGGAGCTGGTGCGGCTGAGCGTTGGGATCGAGGATATTCGCGACATTCTCGCCGATCTGGACCAGGCAATTGAGGCAGCCAACGGGCATGCGTTCACGGGAAAAGCCACGACTGCGGGTGTTGCTGCACAATGAGTGTAATGACTGAAGCGCGTATCGGGACCGGGCCTGACACTCTGGCTACAGCGACGCAGGTTCCGATCCCCACGTACGAAGGCGACTTTGTGCTCGATGAGCAACTGCTGCTGGACTGCGGCCGAACGCTGGCCGGGGTCACATTGCACTACGCGGTGTACGGAAGGCTGAATGCGGCGCGGGATAATGCGGTGCTGGTTTGCCACGCGCTTTCCGGGTCAGCGCAGGTGGGCGCGTGGTGGCCAGAGGTGTTTGCTCCGGGGGCGCTGCTGGATCTGGACCACGATTGCGTGATTTGCGTGAACCTGTTGGGGTCGTGCTATGGGTCGACGGGGCCTAGCTCGGTTGATCCGGAGACTGGCACGATCTACGGGCCAGACTTTCCGCTGATTTCGATCAGGGACAACGTTCGGGCGCAGGCGCGGTTGCTGGACTCGCTGGGAATCCGGCGGCTGCGGCTGGTGCTTGGCGGATCGATCGGAGGGATGCAGGCGCTGGACTGGGCGATCCTGAATCCTGAGCGAGTGGAGCGGGCAGTAATTATTGCCGTGGCGCCGGTTTCAGCGATGGGGCTGGCGCTGAACCACCTGCAGCGGCATGCGATTCAGCAGGACCCGGAATGGGAGGGCGGCCGCTATCTGCCACAGAAGCCTCCACTCAAAGGGCTGGCGCTGGCTCGGCAGATTGCCATGCTCAGCTACAAGTCTGCGGGACTCTTCGACGAGCGGTTTGGCCGCAATCCAAATCGGAATGGGGAGGACCCCTGGGGCCTGGATGACCTGGGCGGCGGGCTGACTGGCGGCCGCTTCGACATTGCCGGTTATCTCGATAGCCAGGGGCAGCGGTTCATTGACCGCTTCGACGCGAATGCGTATCTGGCGATTTTGCGCACCATGGACACGTGGGATCCGGTTCATGGCTATGCGTCAGCAGCGGAGGCCTTCGGGCGGATTCGCGCGACGCTGGTGTTTGTGGGAATCAGCTCGGATTGGTTATTTCCGCCTGAGGCTGTGCGCAGCTTTGCCGCGAGCATTGCGGGCGCGGGCGTCAAGGCCGATTACCGCGAGATGACCAGCACCCACGGACACGATGCATTTCTGGCCGAACAGGTCGAGTTGGTACGTCTGCTGCAATAGGATTGTCTCTCCAAACAAGCTGTTCGCCTTTCCGTTGATTCCCAGGAACTGTTTTTCAGTGGATGGTGTCTAAGCCTGTGTAAGCCGCATCATACGGTTTGCCGGGTGAGGGAGGCTCGTGGGGCAGCGCGGGGTGAAAGTGGCCATGCGGCGGGGGTTGAGAGTGGCCATGTCCATAGCTTCTACTTGCAAATTGGCGGGAAACGCGCCTTGCAGCCAGCGACTGAGAGGGAATTCGAGGTGCCTTGGGAGTCACATTACTCCAAGGATTCGCTTGCAGGTGTATAACTTTGCTTGTCAGGGGCGACGGGGGTTTCTATAATCCTTCCAACACCGCATCGGAAGCCGTGGTACCGTTTACTTGTCCACCGGTACTCAACTGCCTCAGGGGTTAGTTGCCCATCCGGCGAACGAGTGCTTGAATATTGAAATCCATTTCTGCAGTTTCCAGGAGCACTGAATGAAGAAGTTAGTCCTTGCGTCACTGATGGCACTGGCGAGCATCAGCCTGGTTTCAGCGTCCGCGCTGCGAGCCCAGGATACAGGCACGATCTCGATCAAGGATCCTGCCGAGTACAACGCCTACCAAACTGCCACTACACAGAGCGATCCGAAAGCCAAGGCTACGGCCCTGGAATCCTTCCTCAAAACCTATCCGCAGAGCATCGTGAAAAGGCCAGTCCTGGATTTGCTGTTGGATACCTACCAGGGCTTGAATGACCAGGATCACATGCTGGATACAGCGACCCGCATTCTTCAGTTGGATCCAAACAACCTAAGGGCGATTTTCATTTCTGTCTACATTAAGAAGAGCCAGTGCGGAAAGACCAATGACGCCCAGACCTGCGACGATGCCGCTGCTCTGGCCCAAAAGGGCCTGACGGTGCCCAAGCCGGCCGCGACATCTGAAGACGACTGGAAGAAATTGACGGGCGCGTCTTACCCGGTTTTCCATTCGGCCATTGCTTGGGACGACGCGCTTTCAAAGAAAGACTTCAAGGCCGCGGAAAACGAGTACACATCAGAGCTGATGCTGTTTGGGGAAGATCAGTCCAAGTCCCAGGGATTGGTAGACACGCTGCAACTGGCGACAGCGTACAGTATGCCCGGAGCCGGTCAGGACTTGGTGAAGGCCGTCTGGTTCTACGCACGGGTCTGGGATTATGCGCCGGCGGCGTACAAGACACAGATTGAACCGAAGCTTGAGTATTACTACAAGAAGTACCACGGCAAACTGGACGGACTGGACGGCATCAAGACTCAGGCAGCAGCCACGACATTTCCTCCGGGAACCTTTGTAATTCCGCCCGCGCCGACACCGGCTGAGCAGATTCACACGATGCTGACCGATCCGACAATCAACAAGTCGTCTTTGGCTCTCTCAGACAAGGAGACCATTCTTGCTCTAGGCAGCAAGGATGACGCGGAGACGATCTGGGCGGTTATGAAGGATCAGCAGACCCCAGTTCCCGGAACTGTGCTTGAAGCAACGGCTTCGGAGATCAAGATTGCCGTTACGCAAGATGCAAAGGATGCGAAGGTTCCTGATTTTATCGTCAACCTGAAGACGCCGTTGCCCGAAAAGGAAATTCCGGCGGTTGGTTTCGAGTTCGGACTCGCGGCCAAGGGGCAAGCCGAGTTGGACGGCACCTACGACTCCTATACGCAGATTCCCGCAAAGGACGCTGTGCCGGCTACCGCTACTACTCCTGCGGTTGCCGCAACAGCGCAGAGTGTGCAGATTGTCCTACGCGATGGATTCGTGCAGCCGGAAAAGAAGAAGACTACACCGGCCCACAAGCCATCGGCTGCCCACAAAGCCACGACAACTCACTAATCGACTTAATTGACCTCTTGGAGACTAAGGGCAGCCCGCAACGGCTGCCCTTTTTGTTTCTCTGCTGAGGGCCGCCAGGGCATGTCGGTCGTCTTCTGGCGCAGAGATACGCGATGATAATCTATGGGCAGCATGGTGCGCCTGAGAATCCTTTCAATCCTCGCGGTTGTGGCATCCATTGCTGCTGTTTGCGCGTCCGTTGAGGCGCAGAAGCCTGTTGTGGCGATCGAGGCCCCGCCAACGGTCACCGAGTCTCACCCTGTTGAGCGGCCGATGCCATTTGCCCCCACACCCCATGACAAGTCGCAGGTGATTGAGTACCGCAGTGCGGAAGAGATGACCGAGCCGGACAAGGAACTGGCGAGGAGCGCGGAGTCATCCATCGGCGAGCATGCTGGGTTTGTGGGACTGGAGTTCGATCAGGGCAATAACCGGGGCAAATGGAGCTACCAGCAGGTGGTGTGCCCGGCGCTGGCTAATCACCTGTTTCTACAGTTCACGCGCAACAATGGCGTCGGCGATGTGAGCATGTTTTCGGCATCGATTCCGCGGAGCGGAGATGGACGCGTCCGAATCATTCCGATTCTTCGGCGCGGCTATTCTTTTTGGTCGCCGGCGCCGGTGAATGCGCTGACGATTTCAACCTTCAATCACATCCGCGACGAGGAGCATGCTGACCACGTGTCTGACTGGTTGGGGGTTGGACTCTGCTACGCGTCGCTGACGGCAGGGCACCGGGCAGTGGCATTTGCTGAAGAAGAGGAAGCAGGACTGAAGTATCCCACTGCGATGACTCCCTCGATTGAGATTTCGACGCTGGGCGGGGCCACCATGTCATTCACGGATGTGTGGGCGGCCGAGCACCCGATGGAGTGGGAGATGGAGTTCGACGGCAAGGGAAAGCTGCTGAAGGCCATGCACAAATCCGAGCCGGTGGCTACATTCACTAAAGTCCCCGAGCCCACGCAGGATGCGCCGGGCAAGCCGATTCCCGAGACTGGGCTGGACGTGGCCAAGCCGGTCTCAGAAACCGGGCTGGACTTGAATCCCAAGCAATCACAGTGACCCAATAGCCGAGCTACGTTATTCGCCGAGCATGATGCGTTGGATGGCAGAGGCGCGACCGGTGACGGGGTCGCAGGTGATGAGAGCAGCGCACATTTTCGGATTTCCCTTGGCGGCTTCAAATTTGCCGGGCATGCCGGTGAGAAACCTGTGCAGCACCAGCTCCTTTTCGACGCCGATGACGCTGTCGTAGGGGCCGCTCATACCTACATCGGTTTGATAGGCGGTGCCACCGGGAAGGATGCGCTGGTCGGCGGTGGGAATGTGGGTGTGCGTGCCGAGCACGGCGGTGGCGCGACCATCCAGATGCCAGCCCATGGCGACTTTCTCGCTGGTGGCCTCGGCATGAAAGTCGACGATGATGACTTTGGCCTTGATGCCGGCGAGCAGGTCATTAACGAAGTTGAAAGGGTCATTGGTGCCGCTCATGAAGACGCGTCCCATGAGGTCGATAACCGCATAGTCGACGCCGCCCTGGGTGGTTCCTTCAAAGACGCCGTAGCCGGGAACGCCGGGCTGAAAGTTGGCCGGGCGCAGGACGCGGCGGGGGCGGGCCTGGCTGTCGGCGGGGACCGAATTCATATAGTCGATGAGTTCGCGCTTGTCCCATACGTGATTTCCGGTGGTGAGAACGTCGGCACCCAGTTCGAAGAGATCTTCGGCGATTTGCGGGGTGACGCCGAAGCCGCCAGCGGCGTTTTCTGCGTTGATGACGACGAGGTCGATGTTGTGAGCGGCGCGCAGGTGGCCAATGTGCTCGCGCACGATACGACGACCCGCGCTTCCAAAAATATCTCCGACGAAAAGGATGTTCAAGTGAAACTCCTGCGAATTTGGGGACCAAGGGACCAGGGGACCGGCCGATCAGGGACCCGGGCCTATTTGGCTGGCTGCTTAGTTCGGAGAGATTTCATAAGGCCGCTGAGGAGCCGGCTCACGTTGTGGCGTAGAGCCTCAGAGGTTTCGAGGTTTGGCGAGGATCCAAAGCGGAGGTTTCCTGCAATAACGAGTTGTGTTTCGAGTTCTGAGCATGAGCCACGTGCATGCCCGAGGAATTGAATGTATTCGCCCCTCGTTGCTCGGCCAAATCCCTCTGCGATATTGCTGGCGATGGAAACCGCAGCGCGACGCATCTGATTGGTCAGGCCGAATCTTTCCTCCTTAGGGAAGGCTGCGGTCAGTTTATAGGTTTCTGTTGTTAGCTCGATGGCGCGTTGCCAAACCAGAAGGTCCTTGAATGATTGTCCCATTGAGGCTCCTCGTCTTTCTTTATTCCATCGGTCCCCTAGTCCGCTGGTCCCCTGGTCCCTATTCCTTTAGTCCCTGATCCCTGTTGCGCATGAGGGGGAAGAGGATTACGTCGCGGATGGACTTGGAGCCCGTTAAGAGCATGGTCAGGCGGTCTACGCCGAGGCCTTCGCCGCCGGTGGGAGGGAGGCCGTAGGCGAGGGCGCGAACATAGTCCTCGTCCATCTGATGGGCTTCGTCGTCGCCGCGGTCACGCTCGGAGAGTTGCTGGGCGAAACGCTTGTGCTGCTCCTCTGGATCATTCAGCTCGCTGAAGGCGTTGCCTAGCTCGAAGCCGCCGGCGAAGAACTCGAAGCGCTCGACGTGGGCCGGGTCGTTGGGCTTGGCTTTCGAGAGTGGAGAGACTTCGACCGGGTAGTCATAGATGATGGTGGGCTGGATCAGGAACGGTTCCGCCACGGCCTCAAAGAGGTTGTAGACAGACTTGCCGACGGGCGCGCCCTTGAGCGAGTCATAGTAGACAGCGGTGATGGCGCCGTGGATGGTCTTGAGTTCCGCGATGCGTTCGGGGCTCTTGTGTGCGGTTTCGCAGACGGCTTTCTCCAGCGAATTCATGGCGGCATGGAGGCGCGCCTGCAGCACTTGTGCATCCTCAAAGGCGATGACAGCGGGCTTGGAGCCCGCTTCTTCAGGCCAGAAGGTGACAATGGCTTCGCGCATGGTGAGGCGGGTCCACTTAGCGAGATCGATGGTGTTGCCGTCGAATTCGACGGTGGTGGTGCCGTTAACTTCGCGGGCGATGAACTCGATGAGCTCTTCGGTGATCTGCATCAGGTCCAGGTAATTGGCGTATGCCTGGTAGAACTCCAGCATGGTGAACTCGGGATTGTGCTGGGTGCTGACGCCCTCGTTGCGGAAGTTGCGATTGATTTCATAGACGCGGTCGAAGCCGCCAACGACGAGGCGCTTGAGGTAAAGCTCAGGGGCGATGCGGAGAAAGAGGTCGAGGTCGAGCGCGTTGTGATGAGTCCTGAATGGACGCGCTGCGGCTCCGCCGGCGATCTGCTGCATCATGGGCGTTTCGACTTCGATGAAGCCGCGCTCGTCGAAGAATTGGCGCATGGCCTTGAGGACTTTGGCGCGTTTTACGAAGACTTCGCGGGACTCGAGATTGGCGAAGAGGTCGACGTAGCGCTGGCGGTAGCGAAGTTCAACGTCGGCGAGGCCGTGGAATTTTTCAGGCAACGCGAGCATGGCCTTGGAGAGGAAGGTCACGCGTTCGACATGAATGGTGAGTTCGCCGGTGCGGGTGCGGAAGAGGTAGCCCGAGACACCGATGTGATCGCCGAGGTCGAGAAGCTTGTAGACGGCGAATGCCTGCTCGCCTACGGCGTCGAGGCGGACGTAAATCTGGAGGCGCTCTCCGCCTTGCTGCAGGGTGGCAAAGCCGGCCTTGCCCTGCGCGCGAATGGCCATGATGCGGCCGGCGACAGCCACGGTGGCGCGGTGAGCTTCGAGGTCCTCCGTCTGGGTTTCGCCCCACTTGGCGCGCACTTCGGGGATGGTATGCGAGGCGGGGAACTGGTTGGGATAGGCGGCCTGACCGAGGTCCTCGATCTGTGCGAGTTTTGCTTTGCGGAGCTCGAAGAGATTGCGCTCAAATTCCGAATCGAACACGATGATTCCTTCTTGGTGAATCGCTGAAAGGTGCAACTGTCAGTATAGCCACCTGCGGTGGGGCCATCCGCTCGGCACCTGCGGTGCGGCGGACGCTCGCGGGAGGCTCGCATGAGTGCATGCGGGCCCCGGTGCCCAAAGCGAGGGACCGAGGCACCCGGCAGAAGTTAGATGAACGTGGGTGTGTGATTTGCCTAACCGGAGAGCCAAAAGGGGTGTCTAACTGTGAGGAGAACTTTTATGAAACCAACGCTCGGAACAGTGTTTCTGTTGGCCTCCATGACCCTTGCCGCGCAGGCATGGGCGACGACTTTGCCGGATGCTTGCGGCAATGACAAAGTGAAATTCGACGTCAGCACGCAGAAGGATCAGCCTGCCCCTGGTGCTCCCGAAGCGGGTAAGGCGCAGGTAGTTTTTGTCGAGTCATTCGATCAGAACATCGGATTCTGCATCGGCTGCAAGGTCACAACGCGGGTTGGCCTGGACGGGGCTTGGGTAGGCGCCAACAAGGGAAACTCGTATTTCGCGCTGACCATCGCCCCCGGGGAACATCACGTGTGCGCGGACTGGCAGTCGGTGTTGGGAAAACTGAAGCAGAAGGCCGGCATGACCTCCTTTACCGCCGAAGCCGGCAAAGTCTATTACTACGAAGTGAAGGTGAAGGAAGAAGAGTTTGGTGGGGACAAGGATGCGTCCTATGAGTACTCGCTGGTATTGACGCCGCTGAGCGAGGACGAAGGGAAGTACCGGGTGAAGGCCTGGGAGTTGGCCACGGCGACACCCAAATAGCGGCATGCTGCTGATCGCGTTGGAGGGCGCCGGTCGTGTATATCCACGGCGCCCTTCAACGTGTCATTCCTGGGGCAAATCGAAGGCGTTGAACCCTTTGTGTGAACTGCGTCACATGTGTGACTCTCGGCACGTCGTCTATGTGTCGAATGTGATCTCGGGTCACGGTCACCGGGATGAACATATCTCAGTAATGTAGTGGAGATCACAGATTCGCCTAGCGTCTTTCCACTTAGCATGGCACCCATGAATCCCAAACTTGCTGCATTGCTCCTCTGTGCATCGCTGGTCCCCGCGGTGCAAGCCAATGCTAAGACCATCCTGCCGGACGCCTGCGGCGACGACAGTGTCAAATTCAATGTCAAAACCGAAAAGAATCAACCGGCGCCCGCTCCACCGGCAGCAGGAAAGGCACAAATCATTTTCGTCAATGACGCCAAAGGGTGGTCCGCGCGCTATGGAATGGACGGCGCATGGGTCGGCGCCAACGATGGCGATTCTTATTTCGCGGTGACAGTTGACCCAGGCGAGCATCACTTGTGCGCGGACTACCATGTTTCGGCGGCCTACCTAGGAAGCTTGAAGGAGAAGAACATGCTGGTCGCCACCGTTACAGCCGAAGCGGGGAAGATCTACTACTTTCAGTCAACAGTTGGCGCTACAGGTGGCGGTGGCGGTTACGTTCCGCCGACAATGGGTGCAAATGGTCAGATGTCGGGCGGACGCATGGTGGGAGGCGGGGGAGGATCGACCTTCTTCGGCTTTGGGATGGTCGATGACGATACAGGCAAATTCCGCGTCAAGGCCTGGAAGCTCGCCACCTGGAAGACCAAATAGGGATGCATAGATCACTTCGCGTTTAGGGGCGCCGGTCGTGTATAACGACGAAGGTGCCCTTTAACCGCCCCATTGCGGAGTCAACGCCAAAAGCCAAGAATTTCAACGCAACGAAATCTCTGGCGGAAGCCGAGAAGCTGATACAGATTGCGATCCTGCTGCCCTCGTCAGCGTTTATTGGTTGGTTGGTCGGAGCCTGGCTCGGAGATCATCTGCACCAGTCCTGGATGGCGCTTGCCGGGATTTTGTTCGGAGGCATCTCCGGATTGGTCTATGTGGTGCGGCTGGTGATGGCAGGGACTAGCAGGGCTGGTTCCAGCGGGGATCAGAACAAAACAGGAAGCGCCGGCAGCGGGCCATGAACGAAGAGATTCCTTCCCTTGGCAACCTCTCAGAAGAAGCACTGGACGCTTTGCTCAAGCGGTCAGTGCGCAACACCGCAATTCTGGGACTGATTCCCGCATTGGTGGTGCTGATTGCCTCCGGTTGGCGCAACGCGGCGATGTTGCTGACTGGCGCGCTGATTTCCGCGGCAAGTCTGCTGGAGTGGCAGCGGTTGGCTCGGCTGATGAGCGCCCGGATGAAGCGGAAACAGGCTCCGCGCGGCGCAATTGTGGCGATCGTGTTCTTTCTCCTGCGGCTGTTAATCTTTGCGGCGGTCATTTATGGTAGCCTGAAGTGTTTCCAGGGTTCTCTCATCGCGCTGATGTGCGGCCTGAGTCTTGCGGTCGTTACACTGATGTGGGAAGCGCTCCGCATGCTGCGGGGCTGAGCTTGCAGTCCGGCTTCACGGGCAAATCTGCTCTGGAATCAGAAAGATCAATGCCTTCATGCAGGGACAGTTGGCGTTTACTCAATTGCTGAATGATGCTTTTGCCGGGCCCGTGGACGCCCTTCTTCAGGTCGTGGGTATCCATCCCCATCACCCCAACGCGCCAATCAATAACACCTTTTCCCTGGAATTGCTGGTGGTGCTCGGGTTCATTGCCTTTTTCGTCCTGGTGCGGGTGAGCCTCTCGGTAGAAAAGCCGGGTGCGCCGCAGCAGTTCGCCGAACTGATTAACGAGTTCATTGGCGGGCAAGCGGAACAGGTCATCGGCCATGGCTATCAGCGTTTCCAGGCATTTGTCACATGCATTTTTCTCTTTGTGCTGGTGTGTAACCTGGTGGGCCTGATTCCTGGGCTTGAGTCGCCCACGCAATCTGTGGTGGTGCCCTTCGGTCTGGCAGTTGCCACTTTTGTTTACTATAACTTCCATGGTATCCGCGAACAGGGACTTATCGGCTATCTCAAACACTTCGCAGGTCCGGTATGGTGGATCGCGTGGCTGCTGTTCCCGATCGAAGTGATCTCTCATGTCGCCCGCATGATGTCGCTTACAATCCGTCTTTGGGCCAACATGTTCGCCGGCGATCTGGTGACTTTGGTGTTCTTTTCGCTGATACCTGTCGGTATTCCAGTGATATTTCTCGGAATGCACCTCGGTGTTTCCATCGTTCAGGCATTTGTGTTCATGCTGCTGTCCATGATTTATCTGGGGCAGGCTGTGGCTCACGACCACTAATAGAAACTTTCAGCTGACAGCTTTCGAGCTCTCAGCTGGTTTGTTCGGTGGCTGTGGCTTCCTCTGCAATGCGGCGGAGAGTTTCAGCCAAGAGCCAAGGCTCAAAAACGATTCCGCCGGAGAGCGCTTCCGCTTCGGGCAAACGGAAGACCGCGAGCGTGAGGGGGCCAGCACGGTGAGCCTCAACCACCCACTGGCGGTCAATCCAAGGGAAGCTGGAGAAACATGCGTAAACTGCAAAACGTTCTAATGGTTCTGGCCACGCTGTGCTTTGCCGTTCCGGCATTTGCCCAGAGCGGTTCAGCGGTCGTCGACCTGGCGCCTATCGGCATCGGTATCGGCATTGCGCTGGCGGCTGGTCTGTGCGGTATTGGCCAGGGTAAGGCGATTGCCTCAGCAACGGAATCGGTGGCTCGGAACCCGGGCGCCACGGGCAGCATTCAGTTTCTGCTCATCCTTGGCCTTGCCTTCATCGAATCGCTCACCCTGTTCACCTTCGCGATGATCTACGTCAAAATCAAGTAAGGGAAGCAGACAATCGCAAAGCGGCCGCACCCCATGGGTGTGGCCGATTTGTTTTGGAGGCGACTGCTTTCTAACGGCCGGGCTGGTTCGCGTTCGCCGAACCGGCACGGAGCATTTGAATCGCCTGACGATAGTCGAGGCCTGTGGAGACGGGAGTGTACTGGGTCATCTCTTCCGTGGTATCAATGCTCCGGGTCTTGAAGAGAATGCGCATGTTCATCTGCATCTGGAAGCGGGCGATGCGCCACTGGTGGCCGCCGACGTCGGCCTGCTCGATTACCACCGACCCTCCCTTGTCGAGCTTGCCGAGAGCACCCCATAGATAGTCAGTATCCTGTTGCAGGTGGCCTTCCAAGCGCGTCACGCGCTGCTGTGAGGCGTCTACCATGAGTACACCGGTCATGGCTGTCAGGGCCTGAGTTTCGAAGTCCGGGGGGCTGAATTTGGGGTTGGGACGGAAGGTGAATTTCAGGACCGCCCCTGAAGGGCCTGCGTACTCGTAGAGGAAGGCGTCGGGCAGCATGCGCAGGAGCTTGAGGACGATTCCCATGTCCCCCTGCTCGCCTTGTTTGCGATGGCGCTGGAGGCTGGGATCGCTGAGCAGCGTATCGAGGCGCGTCTGTTCCTTTTGCTCATCTTCGGCGCTGAGCGGCTTGTCAAAAAGGGCAATCAGGCGGGCAACGTCGCCATCCTTGGTTTCGAGAATTTCCTTTGTCGAGGTGAGGCGGGGACTGGTTTTGCGCAGCCGGTATCGCATGGGATGATCTGGATCCTGGGCGGTGCGCAGTTCAGTGGCGAGAGCCCTCTGCACCAGTACCTGGGCCTCCGCTGGAGCGAGGTTGGCCGGGACGGGCGCTGCAGGCTGTCCCTGGACCGAGGACGAACCGGCCAGGAACAAAAGCAGGAACAGCAGGAGGAGCGACGAGAGACGGCTCACGTAAATTAGTTTAGCGAGCATTGCCCATCCATGTATTCATGAGCGATTTACTACATTGTTGGACGCAGATGTAACACATCGGGTACGAAAGATTGAATCAAATGGGTACTGTTGCGTATAGTTCGGGCAGGGCCTCATTTCGGCTTATGGAAGGGAAGAACACATGGCAGTGGAGAATGGACCTGCGCGCATCGGCAAGAGCGTCGTCATTTGCGGTGAAGTAAAGGGCGGTGAGGATTTGATTGTGGACGGGCGCGTGGAGGGGACGGTAACCCTTACGGAGAGCCGGCTGACCATTGGGCCGACCGCGAACGTTCAAGCGGACCTGTTTGCCAAAGATGTATTGATCCTTGGCCAGGTTCAGGGCAACGTAGTGGCCGGCGGACGGGTGGAGTTGCGCGCCGGTTGCACCGTGGAAGGCGATATTCGCGCATTGCGACTTGCGGTGGAAGATAACGCGGTCTTCCGTGGCAAAGTGGACCTGACACAAGGCGCGGTAAAAGCACCTGAAGCGACCAATGCAACCCATGTCGACGGCAATTCTTGATTTGCAGGCCGCAATAAGCTTGCCGGGAAATGTCAGTTTGACTGTAAGGGGATTTTCGGTTGATGAGTCGTTGGTTTGAAAGAAAGCAGGACAGCGGCACGCCCGCTCCCACTGCTGGTGTGTCAGGACCCAGAGTGCCACGGCACTCTGGCGGGTGGTCGGCAATTCGCAAGCGACTGGAGGCTGAGCCTGGCTTGCGAGTGATTGACGCCGGATACACATCGCCATCCAACATCAACTATCTGACCGAACTGGGGCACAGCGTCTTCCTGGCCGATCTGGATTGCGATGCATGGACCGGTAACTGGCAGACCGGCAAGGACGAGGACGGGAACGATATTTGGAACGTCGAGGGATACCTGGGACAAACGCTGAATTTTGCGGCGCGCACCTTCGACGTAGTGCTGCTGTGGA
>Ga0187847_10000565_pt1 | contig 39790 bp, 33 predicted proteins | sample June2016WEW_4_10_FD_132458 | JGI IMG/M metagenome (GOLD analysis project Ga0187847, IMG submission 132458) | Peatland microbial communities from SPRUCE experiment site at the Marcell Experimental Forest, Minnesota, USA - June2016WEW_4_10 | ecosystem: Environmental > Terrestrial > Soil >...
GATCGGCATTTTGCCGCAACTGATTGTGGACAGCGTGAACCCGACGGTTCAAAACCTGCTGACGCACTGGAGGTTTTGATGCTGGCGTGGACGATTTACATCTCGTTTGCCGGGGCGCTGCTGCTGGCTCTGATACCCAAGGGCAACAACGCGGGGGCGCGGTGGCTGGCGCTGACCGTGGCTGTGTTTGGACTGGCGCTGGGCGTGGCTGGGTTTGTGGGCGGCATGGGGCACGGGCTCGAGACGATTGTGGATTTGCCCTGGGTGCCATTGATGGGAGTTCACTACCTGCTGGCCGCGGACGGAATTAGCCGCGTGTTGGTGCTGCTGACGGGGCTGGCCGCGGTCGCGGGCGTGCTGTTCAGTTGGAATATTGAACTGCGGACGAATGAGTTTTTTGCATTTTTCCTGGCGCTGATTGGCGGCGTGTACGGAGTTTTTCTCAGCTACGATTTGTTTCTGCTGTTTGTGTTCTACGAAATTGCGATTGTGCCGAAGTACTTCCTGATCGCGATCTGGGGTTCGACGCGGCGGGAATATGCGGCGATGAAGCTGGCGTTGTACTCCTTCGTCGGTTCGGCGATGGTGCTGATCGGGTTGCTGGCGGCGTATGCGACTTCGGGGAGCCACTCGACGAGTTTGATTGCGCTGCATGCGGCGAATTTGCCGGTGAGCTTCCAGATGTGGTGCTTCCCGCTGGTGTTTGTGGGGTTCGGAATCCTGGCGGGCATGTGGCCGTTTCACACATGGGCGCCAACTGGACACGTGGCCGCGCCGACTGCGGCGTCGATGCTGCTGGCCGGCGTGGTGATGAAGTTGGGCGCGTATGGGTGCCTGCGGGTGGGAATCTGGCTGTTTCCACATGGGCTTGATCCGTGGGGATTTTCGATCATTGGAATTGGGTCGTGGCGCGATGTGTTCGCGGTGCTGGCGGTGATCGGGATTGTGTACGGAGCCCTGGTGGCGTTGGCGCAGACGGACTTCAAATTTGTGATTGGCTACAGCAGCGTGAGCCACATGGGGTTTGTGCTGCTGGGCCTGATGACGCTGAACCAGGTGGGCATTACCGGCGCGGTGATGCAGATGTTCTCGCATGGCGTGATTGCCGGATTGCTGTTCGCGATTGTGGGGCGGATTGTGTATGAGCGGACGCATACGCGACAGTTGGCGGAACTGGAGACGATGCACCTGTCGCGACGGCTGCCTTTTGCGGCGTGGGCGTTTGTGATTGCGGGCATGGCGTCGATGGGGTTGCCGGGGTTCTCTGGATTTGTGGCGGAGTTCCAAGTCTTGATCGGCGCATGGGCGGTGAAGCCGTGGTGGGTGGTTGCCGCGGGCGTGGGGATTGTGGTGGGCGTGGCATACACGTGGCGGGCGCTGCAGAAGGCGTTCTTCAGCGATGGGAAGGCGAGCGTTCACGAGTTGGAGAAGGAACGTGCGCATCCGTTTGCGGCGATTACATGGCCGGAGGTTACTGGGGTTGCGCTGCTGGCTTCGGTGAGCCTGGCGGTTGGGCTGTATCCGCGGATTTTGCTGGACCAGATTGAGCCGGCGGTGAAGGCGTTGCTTGCGGGAGGGGTGCAATGAACTACGCAGATCTCTTCCGCGTTACTTTGCCGGAGACAGTGCTGGAAGTTGCAGCGCTGCTGGTGCTGGTTGTGGATCTTGGGTTTTTGCGCAAGGCTGCGCTGAAGACGCGCGTGGCTGTGGCGGCGTTGCTGGGGGTGGTTGGGTGCGGGGCGGCGATACTCGTTATGGGTTCGTCGTCTTTTCCAATGATGAAGCCTCTCGACGGGGTAATGAACATTCCCGGCGGCTTCGAATGGACAGTACTTGATGGCGGCGGGTACACATCGGTTGCGCAGATTGCAATTCTGATGCTGACGGCGCTGACGCTGTTGCTTTTCATCGACTCGGCTTTCACAAAGCATGTTGGCGAATTTGTGGCCGTGACGCTAATGGCTGCTACGGGCGGATTGTTGATTGCTGGAGCTCAGGACCTGCTTGTAATTTTTGTTGGGCTGGAGCTGCTGAGCCTGGGGCTTTATATAATGACGGCTTTTTCGAAGGCGTCCGGAAAGAGCGCTGAAGCTGCTATCAAGTACTACCTGTTCGGTGGGATGTCGGCGTCGTTTCTGCTGTTCGGGTTCAGCTATCTCTACGGTCTTACTGGCTCGACGAATCTGCACCAGATTGTGCTGGGCTCTCTTACGGCGAACAGCTCTGGCAGCCCATTATTTTACGTAGCGCTGGTATTGATTGCCGCAGGGCTTGGGTTCAAAGTCGCTGCGGTGCCGTTTCACTTGTGGGCGCCGGATACTTACGAAGGCGCGCCTGCTCCCGCGGCAGCATTTATCGCGTCGGTCTCAAAGGTCGCCAGCTTTACTTTGTTCATCTCGATTGGGACGGCGATTCTGCATGTCGTTCGCGATACTTATCCGACTGGGTTTGTGACGGTTTTCAGCACTAACGGACCGCCTCCGAAGTACCTGGGCCTGAGTTTTCCATGGATGGTGGCTCTTGCGCTCATGGCCGCCGCGTCTATGCTTGTCGGCAACCTGGCGGCATTGGCGCAGGTCAGCGTGCGAAGGTTGCTGGCATATTCGGCGATTGCACATGCGGGCTACATGCTGCTAGGGCTTGCGTACTTCTCCTATTCGCCGAGAAGCGCGGAGGCCATTCTTTACTATGTGCTCACTTATGGCCTCACAACCATTGGCGCATTTGGTGTGATAGACGTTGTGCAGCGCGCAACGGGCAGCGACCGGATGGATTCGTTCCTGGGGCTGCATAAGAGGAACCCTGCGCTGGCTGCGGTGCTGCTGGTGCTGTTCCTATCGTTGGCGGGGATTCCGCCGTTGGTGGGATTCTGGGCTAAGTTCAATCTCTTTGCGGCTGTGCTCAGAGTGAGTGCCGGACCGGTTCCGTTTGCGCTGGTGGCGCTGGCTGTGGCGCTTAGCGCGGTATCGCTTTATTACTATATCCAGGTGCTGAAGCGGGCTTACGTTATGCCGGCTGTGGATGAGACGCCGATCAAGGTGCATCCAGTGACCATGATTGTGCTGGTTGGGATTGCGGCGGCTGTGGTGTTGTTGGGGATATTTCCGGCGGTGCTGCAGGGATGGATTGCTAGCTTCTATCCGGTGATGTAGGGCTTCAATCCCAGGTCTGAAAATCCAGACCCGGGGTACCCATTTTCATTTTTCAACTGAGTTATCCGCGCAAAAAGTCTTTGGCTTTCTGGATCAACACGTCGCGGCTTATGTCGGAGATGGCGTTGGTGAGCGGAATGCCTTTGGGGCAGACTTCTACGCAGTTTTGCGCGAAACCGCATTCCTGAATGCCGCCGTCGCCGGCGAGGGCGCGGAGGCGCTCCTCCTTGAAAACCTTGCCGGTGGGGTGGTCATTGAAAAGCTTAACCTGCGCGATGGTAGCTGCACCGACGAAGCCTGTATCGTCATTGAACTGCGGGCAGACTTCCATGCAGCAGCAGCAACTGATGCAATTGGAAAGCGGGTAACTGGCTTCTTGTTGCTGGGGGAAGACGCGGGGGCCCGAACCTAAATCGTAAGTCCCGTCGACCGGTACCCAGGCTTTGACGGCCTTGAGGTTTTCAAAGAGGACGGAGCGATCGACCTGGAGATCGCGGACGAGCGGAAACTTCGAGAGCGGCTCGACCTTGATGGGTTGCTCAAGATTGTCGACGAGGGCGGAGCAGGCCATACGGGCCTTGCCGTTGATCCTCATCGCACAGGACCCGCAGATTTCTTCGAGACAATTCGAGTCGTAGGTGATGGGCGTGGTGTCGTGGCCGTCGGCGGTGACAGGGTTGGCGGCGATCTCCATCATGGCGGAGATGACGTTCATGCCGGGACGCCACTCGAGCGAGAAGCTTTCCCACACGGCAGGGGCATCGGGGCTGGCCTGGCGCTTGATTTCGAATGCTACGGTCTTGTTTGCCATGATGTTTGCTTTCCTCTTAATTCTTCAATCCCACGTAAATGCGTTTGCGAAGATTGCGGTACAACTGCCATGTAGAATATGCCAGCGCCAGATCTGCCGAATAAAATGCAATTGGCAACTTCTTGTGAAAAACGATCAGTGTCCAGAGCATGACTGAGTCCATAAATAGCGTCAAAGCGAGGCAAGAACCGATTATCCAGGCCCACGTCTTTTTGGTCATTTGATTCCTCCTCGCTGCAGACCCTTGCGCTCACTTGGTTGCGGTGTAGCTGCGCGGACGAGGCTTGATGAACTGCGTGTCGACGTCTTCGTACTCGATCTTTGGGCCCTCGGGTGCGCCGGTGAAGCTGGCTTTGCTGGTCTTCAAAAACTTCTCGTCGTTGCGGTCGGGAAAGTCAGGCTTGTAGTGCGCGCCGCGGGACTCGTCGCGAAGAAGCGCGCCGAGAACGATGGTGCGGGAGAGCTCAAGCATGTTCTTCAACTGGCGGGCGAAGGCGAAGCTGGTGTTGGCCCACTGGCTGCGATCGCTGAGGTTGATCTTCTTGTAGCGATCGAGGAGTTCGACTATCTTTTCGTCCGCCTGCTGGAGACCTTTGTTGTAGCGAATGACGGTGGCGTGCTCAGTCATGGTGACGCCAAGTTCACGCCAAAGCTTGAAAGGATTCTCCGTGCCTTCGTTGTCGAGGAGACTTTTGTTGATTTCAGATTGGCGGGCGAGTTCGGCTGCTGCGCCACCATCGCCTTCGGCTGCAGGCAGACTCTTGGCATAGGCGAGGGCATTAGGGCCGGAGCGGAAACCACCGAAGATGCAACTGACAAGCGAGTTTGCGCCGAGACGATTGGCGCCGTGGTACTGGTACTCGCACTCACCGGCGGCGAAGATGCCGGGGATGTTGGTCATCTGATTGAAGTCGACCCAGAGGCCGCCCATGGTGTAGTGCATGCCGGGGAAGATTTTCATGGGGACATCGCGCGGATCGTCGCCGACAAACTTCTCGTAGATTTCGAGGATGCCTTCGAGCTTCCTATTCAAGGTCGCCCGGTCGATGTGGGTGAGGTCGAGATAGACCATGGGCTGGCCGTCAAGGCCGAGGCCATATTCATAAACAACCTTGTGAATGGCGCGAGTAGCGACGTCGCGTGGGACGAGATTGCCGTATTTGGGATACCACTCCTCAAGGAAGTACCAGCGGTCGGATTCGGGTATCTGCTTGATGGGGCGCTTTTCCTGGGCGTTGCGCGGAACCCACACGCGGCCACCTTCGCCGCGCGCCGACTCGGACATAAGTCGGAGCTTGTCTTCGCCGGGGATGCACGTGGGATGTACTTGGATGAATTCGCCGTTGGCGTAGTAGACGCCTTGCTGGAAGACGGCGGACTGCGCGGAGCCGGTGCAGACGACGGAGTTCGTGGACTTTCCGAAAATGGCGCCATTGCCGCCGGTGGCGAGGATGATGGCGTCGGCGGGGAAGCTGCGGAGTTCCATGGTGCGAAGGTCGAGGGCGGTGATGCCGCGCGCAACGCCCTTGGAATCGATAATGGCGGAGAGAAATTCCCAGCCTTCGTACTTCTTCACTTTGCCGTCGGCCTCGTGCCGTCGGACCTGCTCGTCGAGCGCGTAGAGAAGCTGCTGGCCAGTGGTTGCGCCTGCGAATGCAGTGCGATTGAAGAGCGTGCCGCCGAAGCGGCGGAAATCGAGAAGGCCCTCCGGGGTGCGATTGAAGGGGACACCCATGCGGTCGAGGAGGTCGATGATGCCAGGGGCGGCTTCGCACATTGCCTTGACGGGCGTCTGGTTGGCGAGGAAGTCGCCGCCATAGATGGTGTCGTCAAAGTGCAGGGCGGGGGTGTCGCCCTCGCCTTTGAGATTCTTGGCAGCGTTGATGCCGCCCTGGGCGCAGACAGAGTGCGAACGCTTGACGGGTACGATAGAGAAAAGGTCAACGGTGCCGCCGGCTTCAGCGATCTTGATGACGGCCGCAAGGCCGGCGAGGCCTCCGCCAACCACGATGATTCTTGGTGCTGCCATGAACGACGTTCCTTTCCGAAAAAACAGCTGTCAGCAATCAGCTGACGGCTAAGAGCAAAAGCTAAGAACTTTGAGACGGGATGGGCGGGGTGAAGCGAAAGGGCGCCGCAAGCCGGTTCCAGAAATTGATTTGGCCGATGGCTGTAGTGAGAAACGCCAACTCGCGCTGGGAGAATTGCGCTGAGACGATGGCAAAGGCTTCGTCGGTGATGTGGTGCTGACCGAGCAGAGTAACGTGCTCGGCCCACTCGAACGCGGTGGCTTCGCGCGAGGAGAAGATGCCTGCTTCGCGCCATGCGGCGAGCAAGTCGAGCTTGACGGGGTCCACGTTCAACTTGCGGGCGTCGTTGAGGTGATATTGGACACAGAATGCGCAGCCGTTGATCTGCGAGACGCGGATCTTGATCATTTCGAGGAGGTCAGGCTCGAGGCCCGATTTCTTTAATGCGTGGGTGACGGCGGCCATGCCGGTAGACACCTCGGGCACAGTCTCCTGAAACGTTTTCCAGTCGAGGCGAGGGGCGGCGATTGCAGTGGTGGTGGCCATAGGCAGTCCTGTTTAGAGCAACTGGTATCGAGGTTGGGCAGATTCTAGATGCAAGTATGAGACGGAAGGCGTTACGTCGTCAGGCGTGTTCTGGTATTTGGGTGAAACGAAGGCCCAGATGCTGGCGAGGCCCATGACGGCGAGAGCGATACCGAGCGCGGCGCAGACGTAGCCGAAACGCTTGCGAGCGGTTGTGCCGGGGGTGATACCCCATTTGGCGGCGAAGAGCCAGATGCCATAGCTGAAGTGCCAGCAGATGGCGATCATGGCAATGATGTAGGCGGCGAGCATCCAGGGGTTGGCCAACTCATGTTGGACCTTGGCGAATGCGGCGTAGGGATGTTCGGGGAGGTCGACGCCGGTGAATCGCTGGCGATATAGGTGCTGCGCGATGTATGCGAAAGCGATGAGGCCGGTGTAGCGCTGGGCGACGTACATCCAATTGCCGGCCCAGGGGTAATAAACCACATTTGACTTGCCGCGAATCCAGATGAAGACGCCGTAGACCGCGTGATAGAGGATGGGCAGGAAGATGAAGACCCATTCAAGAACGCGGACGAGAGGCAGGCTGTTAAGGAATTTGACCTGCGCCCCGTAAGCGACAGGGCCGTGGAGCGCCTCGAAGTTGGAGAGCAGATGCTCTAGAAAGAAGGCGCCAATGGGGATGACGCCGAGGAGCGAGTGAAGCTTGCGCCAGAGGAAGGAGTTTCCCTGGCCGGCGCGCAACGGGGGAACACCGCGGCGGACAGAATGGGCCGCAGGAGACGCGGCGGGATGCTGGGCAGTGGCCATGGATATCAAGGCTCCTAAGGGCTTCAGGTGGAGGCTGTTCCAGATAGAGGGACAGAGAATCTTCGCCTATTTGCAAATGCATTATTGGTGTCGTGGATCACTGTCGTCAAGGCGCAGTGCGAGGTTGGCGTCTTGGAGGAGATTTGTAAGAAGACTCCCGATCTGTCAATGTGAAGGTGAATCGGTGATATGGATGGTTGCTCTCGCTTGGACGGTGGCGTACGGCTTCAAGCGCGCAGTCCATCGGCCATTCCGGTTAGGTTCCGTGACCGTGCCGGTGCCAGTGCACCAGCTTAGGACGATTGTGTAAGTGCCTGGGTGATTTGGCAGCCACCCGAATTCCTTCAGGCTCCACTCCAGGGAGACAATCTTGCCTTTCTCAAACGGCCGAGGGCCGAATCCGTGGCCCGTGCAACGACCGAATTGTTCGAATCGATCCTTTTCGGGGAGCGGATTTCCGGCGGTGTCGAGGACCTGGATCCCGACAGCGATGCAAGGATCCCAATTTGGGTCCCAACTGAATATCGGCGGAGTGGCATCGAAATTGGCGATTGCGAGATGTAACGGAATATCCTCGCCGACTTTGTAGGTGTCCCTGTCCAAAAGAATGTCTGCTGCGATGCCTTTTGTGCGAGTCCATTTCCGGACGCCGGCATCCTCCGAACCCACAATCTTCAAATGGAGAATATCGGAAGCGATGAAGTGGAGATGAGGGTCGCCTTGCGGATCGACATATTGGAAGGCTTGGAGCTCCTGATCGCCATAATTGCTCAGGCGCTCTGCTTCCTTAGAATTCCAATCTGAACTGAAATTGATTTTGTCGGGCTTAAAGCTGAAATCGACGGTGGAGCAACCATTGGTTGAAGTTCCGGAGTGCTCTTCAATGCGAACCGTGCCGTCGGCTGAGCGATGCCAGATGAAGACAGGCTGGCATTTTTCCGGATCCGAGCCTTGGGGCAAACCGTATTTATGGGAGATTCTGAGGGGAAATTCTTCATCAATGTAATAGGCACTTCTAGGCGAGGTCAGTTCGAGCGGTTCATAGCCCTGAATCGTCAATCCATTCGTCCACAAGGCGCGTGTTTGGTAGGAATCGCGAGGGGCTAAGACATCAGTTCCAACTACGCTGATATCAGAGCAGACGTCGACCATCAATGAGGGCGTTGCGAGTGTCCACGTAAACGAATATTCGGATCTCATACCCTGAGGGCGATAACACCGAACGGAATTGTTGTCAGGTTTCGTTTTCCATCTGTATTGCGTTCGCACAATCTCGCCGGGTCCGACGAGCTGATTAGCGGTCGCGTAGGAATCGTTTCGATACCCTTCCCGCTCACGCTTTTTGCAGTCTCCGCACTTGAATTGGGGTGAATCCGATGCAATGCGGGGGGCGAAGAGGGAATGTTCGAAGATGCAGGGATGGCCGGAGATATTCAGTCCCTGGACCGTGAGATTGAAGTAGTCCTTCGGACTCTCGAAAAAGCCAAAATGGATCTCGAGATCCCTCTTCGTGCATTCCGGAAGTTTGGCGGAGTCGGAGGTAGGAGTTTGCGCTTGACTCACCAAAGGCAGGGGAAAGAAACCAGAGATGACGGCAATCCTAATTACTCGAATCCAGAGCTTGCGACTCATGCGTTCCTCGCCGATCAATTCCCTCATGGCACTCGACGCTCGAGGAACGGAGCGCTGAATGGCTGAGAGATCCGTGTCGGGATGAGGATACTCCTGAAGCCTAGCCTGCAAATGTGACGCTGAGCAGTTTGGCTCGTGAGGCTATCTTCCGATGTGAAGCATGGGCAGCAGGGCCGTGATGGCGCGGCCGCGATGGCTCAGTGTGTGCTTGGTGGCGAGGTCCAGCTCGGCCATGGTGCGGTGTAACTCGGGGAGATAGAAGAGCGGGTCGTAACCGAAACCGCCGGTGCCGCGAGGGGCATCGAGGATGAGGCCTTCGACGGAGCCTTCGGTGGTGTGCAGAGGCTCGCCGTCTTGGGCAGCGACGAGGACGCAGTGATAACGCGCCGTCCGCTGGGCTGATGGGACGCCGGCGAGGCGCTGCAGGAGCACCATGTTGTTCCACACGTCGGTGTTGTCGTTGGCGTCGGGCGAGTCGGTTAGGCCTGTGTCTGCGGCGAAGCGGGCGGAGCGGACGCCGGGTGCGCCGTGCAGGGCGTCGACTTCGAGACCGGAATCGTCGGCGAGGACGAGCTGGCCGGGAGCGAAGCGGGAGTAATAGACGGCTTTGAGGGTGGCGTTATCGACGAAGGTTGTGCCGGTTTCTTCAGGGGCGGGAATGGTGGCAAGGGCGGGCAGTGGATCGATCGACATGGAGTGGGCTTCAGCGGCGGTGCGGAAGTCGCGGAGCTTGCCCGGGCTGGTGGTGGCGGCGTAGAGGTGGAGGGGCATGGGGAAAGTGTAATTGCAGCCACCAGCAGTGGGGCAGACGCTCGGCACCTGCGGTGCGGCAGACGCTCGCTATCCGCTCGCACAGGCTTTCTTCCTTCCCACTCATCGCGCTGTGGAATGCGCGATGAGTGGGCGAAGGCGAGTTAGCAGGTCAGCGGGGCGGCTTTCTTTCGACACTTTGAGCAGGTCTGGAGCTGGGATGAGACTGGTTTTGACAACTTGGGCGCGGGTTGGATAAGGTTCTTCCGTCTGGAAATTATTTCATTTGATAAATTGGGCTGGCAATCGCCCATCGTAATGCTTTTCAAACGGGGCTGGCGGGCCGCACAATGTTCAGGTTTGTGTTGGGCGAAGAGTGGGGACTATGAACGGAATGATGCGCTGGATGGAGCGGGGGCTGGAACCGTCGGCGATGAAGATGCCGACTGCGAAGTGTGCGTGTGCGGTTGGGCCGGTGGTGCTGGGCTTGGTGGTTTTGGCTGGAGCATCCGCGCTGCCGGCGCAACAGGCTGCTGTCCAGGATGCGCATCAGGCCTCGTCTTTGCAGGACGGATTTTTGAATCCACCAGCGAGTGCGCGGCCGCGGGTGTGGTGGCACTGGATGAACGGGAATATTTCGAAGGAGGGAATCAAGCTCGACCTGGAGTGGATGCATCGGGTGGGCATCACAGGATTCCAGAATTTTGATGCGGCGCTGGATACACCGCAAGTGGTGAAAGTGCGGCTGGCATATATGACTCCCGAGTGGAAGGACGCTTTTCGGTATGCAACGAAAGTGGCCGACCAACTTGGTATGGAAGAGGCGATTGCGGGATCGCCGGGGTGGAGCGAATCGGGCGGTCCGTGGGTGAAGCCGGCGGACGGGATGAAGAAGTATGTGTGGAGCGAGACGGTTATTGAGGGCGGCAAGCCGTTTGTGGGGAAGCTCGTGGCTCCGCCGTCAGTGACGGGTCCGTTTCAGTCGATTGCGCGCAGCGAAGAGCAGCCGGCACCTCTGTTTTATGAGGATGCGGCGGTGGTGGCTTACAGAAGACCTGCGAGCGATGTTTCGGTTGAAGCGTTGCACGCGAAGATGAGCGCGAGCGGCGGTAATCCGGATTTTGCTTTGCTGAGCAGCGGAGACCTGGATAAGACGACGGGGCTGCCGGTTCCGGCGCTGGGCGAGTCTTCTTGGATTCAATGGGAGTTTGTTGCGCCGCAGACGATCAGGGCGATCTCGTTCGTGACGGAAGATCCTGACTGGACGGCGGCATTCACCGGAGTAGGCACGCCGGAGAAAACGCTGGAAGCGAGCGACGATGGAACGGCTTTCAGGTTGGTGGCAAAGCTCTCGGGAGGCTCTGCGCCGGAGCATACGATCGCGTTTCCGGCGGTGAGGGCCAAGTATTTCCGCGTGACATTCAAGCGGCTGCCTCCGCCGCCTGTTCCTGATTGGGCGAAGGGGTTCGACCCGGCTTCTTTTGCTGGCAAAGCGCCGACAGAGTACAAACTTGCGAAGCTCGAGTTGATTCCGGGGGCGCGCGTGAACCGGTTCGAAGAGAAGGCGGCATTTACTCCAGAGGAAGACCTCTACAAGGATGCGACGGCGGCAGTCGCACCGTCGGATGCGATCCAAAAGAACGATGTGGTGGATTTGACGGCCAAGATGCAGGCAGACGGGGAACTGAATTGGACGCCGCCGCCGGGCGAGTGGGTTGTGGTGCGGCTGGGGTATTCACTGCTGGGGATTACGAACCATCCGGCAACCAAGGAGGCTACAGGACTGGAAGTGGACAAGCTGGATCGCGCTGCGGTGGCGCGATATATGAATACGTATCTCGATAGCTACAAGGAGACCGTGGGCGCGGAGATGATGGGCAAGCGCGGAATCCGCTATGTCATTAACGATAGCTGGGAGGCAGGGTCGCTGAATTGGACGCCGAAGATGCTGGCGGAGTTCGAGAAGCTGCGCGGCTACGATGCTACGCCGTGGCTGCCGGTATTGACAGGGCGCGTGGTGGAGAGCAGCGAGGCGAGCGACCGGTTTCTGTGGGATTTCCGCAAGACGATTGCCGACTTGATCGCGACGGAGCATTACGGGCAACTGGAGCAGACGCTGCACGAACGCGGCATGGGCCACTATGGCGAGTCGCACGAGGGCGGCAGGGCGTATGTGTGCGATGGGATGGAAGTGAAGAAGTACAACGAAGTGCCCATGAGCGCGATGTGGACGCAGCGTCCGGGGGTGAATCACGAGCAATTCGGGTACAACGCGGATGATCGCGAATCAGCGTCGGTGGCGCACATTTACGGACAGAATTTGGCGGCGGCGGAGTCGATGACGGCTTCGGAGGCGCCGTGGGGCTGGTCTCCGGAGACGCTGAAGCCGACGGCGGACCAGGAATTGCTGAACGGGATCAATCGCATTGTGATTCACGAGTCGGCGCATCAGCCGGTGACGGACAAGCTGCCGGGGTTGACGCTTGGACCGTTCGGGCAATGGTTCAATCGCAATGAGACGTGGGCGGAGCAGGCGGGCCCGTGGATCGATTACCTGGCGCGATCGAGCTACATGTTGCAGCAGGGACGGTTTGCGGCGGACGTGGTGTACTTCTATGGCGAAGACTCGAATTTGACGGCGCTCTTTGCGCATAGCGCGCCGAAGATTCCAAGTGGATACGGATTCGACTATATCAATGCCGATGCGCTGATCCACGAATTGAGCGTGAAGGATGGCGAGCTTACGACGCCGGGCGGGATGCGCTACGAGGTTTTGGGACTCGATCCAAACAGCCGGCACATGTCGCTGCCGGTGCTGAAGGCGATTCATGCGCTGGTGATGGCGGGCGCGGTGGTGGCGGGACCAAAGCCGGTGGACGATCCGAGCGAGGCGGACGACCAGGCGGAATTTCAGAAGCTGAGCGGGGACTTATTTGGCGATGGGACGGGTGTGCATCAAGTGGGAAAGGGGACGGTCTATGCGGGGCAGACTCTGAAAGATGCGCTTGAAGCGATTAAGCTGACGTCGGACTTTGACTACTCGCGGCCAGCAGCGGACGCACGAATTGAGTTCGTGCATCGCAAGCTGGCTGATGGGGACGTCTATTTCGTGGACAATCGCAGCGACCGGAGAGAGCGTGTAGAGGCGAGCTTCAGGGTGTCGGGCAAGGAAGCGGAGCTGTGGCGCGCGGAAACGGGCGCGATGGAAGCGGCGTCTTACAAGATTGCGGATGGACGAACGATTGTGCCGCTGACGCTGGAGCCTTGGGGGACGGTTTTCGTGGTCTTCCGCAAGACGGCCAAGATGACTGAGCGGATGCTTCCGAAAGTGGCCGAGACACAGCTGGGCGCAGTGAGTGGCGAGTGGACGGTGGCCTTCCAGCCGGACCGCGGTGCGCCGGCGACGATTGCGATGAACAGGCTGGCTTCGTGGACTGAGAACTCGGATGTTGGGGTGAGGTACTTCTCTGGCATGGGGACTTATAAAACGATGGTGAATGCACCGGATGAGTGGTTCCATGATGGCGCGCGGATATGGATTGACCTGGGGGATGTGAAGAATATTGCTGAGGTCAAGGTGAACGGTGTGGCGCTGGGCGAAGTGTGGCATGCGCCGTTCCGCGTGGATGCTACGCGGGCGCTGCGGGCTGGGGCAAACGAAGTAACGGTGAAGGTTACGAATCTTTGGCCGAACCGGATGATCGGGGATCTGCAGCCGGGCGTGACCAAGACATATACGTGGGCGGATGTGAAGCCGTATAGGGCAGACTCGCCGCTGTTGCCGTCGGGACTGATGGGGCCAGTTACGATTTGGCGGGCGGATGCAGCTAACTAATGTTGGAGTTTTTTATGCATTGCGAAGAGGGGGAATGCCTTTGATTCTGGTGGGGATTGGGTGGCACATGGTGGGGGCTGCGTCGGCTGCGTCGTTTTATGCGCCGATTGGGAAGGTGAAGAAATGGTCGTGGGAGACCACTTGGGCCGTGGCTGGGTTTTTCTCGTGGATACTGTTGCCGATTGGCGTGAGCGCGCTGTTGCTGCCGAGCTTTGTGGAGTTCTATGGATCGTTTGACTCAGGGTTGCTGCTAAAGGTGGCACTGTTTGGGGCGATGTGGGGCGTGGGGAATGTGAGCTACGGGTTGACGATGCGGCATCTGGGGATTTCTTTGGGAGTCGGGGTCGCCATCGGCGTTACGCTTACGGTGGGCACGCTGATGCCTCCACTGTTGCACGGACAAGCCGCGATTTTGTTCGCGACTATGGGCGGTCTTTTAACTCTGGCGGGGATTGTGGTCGCGCTGATCGGCGTGGCGGTCGTTTCCTACGCGGGCCATCAGAAAGAGGTACAGCTTAGCGGCGAACTCAGGGAGTTCAATTTGAAGCTTGGGCTCTTGCTTGCGGTCCTGTGCGGCATATTTTCTTCCGGCATGGCGTTTGCGATTGATGCGGCGGGACCGATGAAGGCCGCGGCGCTGGCCCTGGGGGTGAATCCGCTGTACGCAGCGTTGCCGAGCTATGTGATTATCATGGGCGGCGGCGCTGTGGTGAACTTGAGTTATTGCTTCATACGCCTGGCCACACTGAAGAGGATTTCGATTCGGGAAGATCTCTCGCAGCCGGGCGGGATGCTGCTCAAGAATGGCGCCCTGGCTGCGGCGGGCGGAATCATGTGGTATCTGCAATTCTTCTTTTACGCCTGGGGGCAGGCCAATATACCGGAGCGGTTGTCGTATGTGAACTGGATGCTGCACATGAGCGGTTATGTACTATTTGCCGGCCTTGTGGGTCTGGCTCTGGGCGAGTGGGCAGGAGTGGGCAGCAGGCCGGTACGCATTCTCTGGGCTGGGATGCTCATCATTATTGCTGCGGCGAACCTGGTGGGGCTGGGGCTGGCGTCGTAGCCACCTGCGGCGGGGCAGACGCCTTCGGGCCGGCCGGCGAAGACTGGGCAACGCATTACGAATGCATACCTTTATGGATCTCTATTCATAAAGCAACAACTTAACGGCAAACAGAGTGTTGAAACTCTGCATCTAGAAATTGTTCTGTGCCACGAGACGGATTCTTGAAACGTCTCCTAAGGCTCGGTTGACCCTGGAGCGAATGTGGAATTCGCGCGGGGGCGGAGCAGTTGCTAAGATGACTTGGCTTGATGGGAGCCGGGGATTCATGACGCCAAGACTGCTCGCTGCGTGGCTGCTGGTTTCCATGATTGCAAGCGTCTTGCCGGCGCATGCGGCAGGAAAGCGAAATGCGATCGACGACGGGAATGGCGCGTATGCCACGCACCAATACGAGGATCTGTTTTCGCAGGCAGGGCATTCAAAGGCTGAAATCGATGCGAAGATCGAGGGCGCGTTTCAGCAACTCTTCCACGGCGACCCGGATTCGGAGACGGTTTACTATGCGGCGGGGGAGAACAAGAACGGACCGCTGGCCTACTTGACCGATGTAGCCAATCACGATGTGCGGACCGAGGGCATGTCGTACGGGATGATGATCGCGGTCCAGCTGAACCACAAGGTGGAGTTTGACGCGCTGTGGAATTGGGCGAAGACATATATGTATATCAGCGCGCCGAAGCACCCCTCGCAGGGGTATTTCGCCTGGTCGTGCAAGGTGAGCGGGGAGCCGAACGAAGAGACGGCAGCACCGGACGGCGAAGAGTATTTTGTGATGGCGCTCTATTTCGCCGCCAATCGGTGGGGCAATGGGAAGGGAATCTACGACTATAGGGAAGAGGCAGATGAGCTGCTGAAAGCGATGCGGCACAGGGAACGGCGGAGTGGGCAGACGAGGTTCGGGGCTCGGACGGTGGGAGCGGAAGTGAACGAGAAGGCGAAGATGATCCGGTTCACTCCCGTGGATGGGAAGGACGGATTTACCGATCCGAGCTATCATTTGCCGGCGTTCTATGAGCTGTGGGCGCGGTGGGGGCCAGAGAAGGATCGAGCGTTCTGGGCTGAGGCTGCGCAGGTGAGCCGGGACTTCTTTCAACGCGTGACGAATGCGAAAACCGGGTTAAGCCCGGACTATGCCAACTTCGATGGGACGCCGCATCCGACGCCGTGGAACCGGATGGCGGGGAACTTCTCCTACGACTCGTGGAGGACGCAGAGTAACTGGTCAGTGGACTGGAGTTGGTGGGCGAAGGATCCGCGGGAGCGCACACTGAGTAACCGGACGCAGGCGTTCTTCTACGCGCAGGGACTCTACAGCTACGCGGACCAGTTCACGCTCGCGGGAAAGCCTCTATCAAAACGGCACTCGCTTGGGCTGCTGGCGACGAGCGCTGTGGCCAGCCTTGCGGGGACGCAATCAATCAAGGACAGGTTCGTGGAAGAGCTTTGGAAGGCTCCGATTCCGAGCGGGCACGAGCGGTACTACGACGGGATGCTCTACCTGATGAGCCTGATGCACGTGTCAGGGAACTTTCGCATCTGGGGTCCGCGATAACAGGTCTAGCCTTCTCAGACAGGCAATGGGAGTTCGGCGTCGTATTCGTGGGTGAGCAGGTCGGTGCGCAGGCGCTCAATGGTGGAAAACTGGAGAGCTCTCATGCCGAGGGCCTGAGCCGCTTCGATATTGAGCAGCTTGTCATCGAGGAAGAGGGTTTCTTCAGGACGAACGTTGAGTTTTTCCAGAACCAGATGATAGATGGCCGGGTCGGGTTTGGCCATGAGGTGCTGAAAGCTCCAAATGAGGACGTCGAAGCCGTGAATCCAGAGGAACTCGCGCTCGATGTTGGCGAGGACATTGTCACCCATGTTGGAGAGGATGGCGGTGAGCAGGCCGCGCTGTTTGAGCTGTTGCTGCCAGGCCAGCATGGCGGGGTTCTGCGTTGTCCACAAGCGGGCGTCCCACAGATTGAGCTCGTCGATGGCGGCGGGAGACAAGTGCAGACCTGCATCACGGAGAAGCTTTTGCCAGAAGGCGAGGCCTGTGAGTTTGCCCGCGTCGTAGTCGTGGCGATCGACCCAATAGAGGCTCTCGAAGCGGTCTTGGGGTAGGCCGGTGATGCGAAGCAATGCAGCATAGGCTTCAGGATCCGGGGGACCGGTTAGAACCATTCCATAGTCGAAGATGACCGCGCGCAGAGACAAGGATTCTCCTTATGAAAGCTTGTATGGTGAAAAGGACGCCTACTTCTATTGTGGCACCTGCGGTGCGGCAGACCTCCGGACAGCGCTTGTGGAATAAGACTATGCAGTTTTCTCGAAGGACTGGATGGAATACGGAAGAGATCGAGCTGGCTCGTGCGCACAGGCTACGGGTGGAGGCTGGGCTGCACATTGCAGACCTGACGGCTTCGAATCCGACGCGGTGCGGACTTGAATATGATCCGGAGTTGTTGGAAGCGCTGACGGACCCGACGGCGTTCGATTACGATCCACAGCCCAGGGGAAGCTTACGCGCGCGGGAGGCGGTTTGCGCCTATTATGCAGATCACGGAGTTGCGGTGCGGTCGGAACAGATTGTTTTAACTACAAGCACAAGTGAAGCTTACAGCTATTTGTTCAGGCTTTTGTGTAATCCGGAGAGCGAGATCGTTGTGCCCCAGCCGGGGTATCCGCTATTCGATTTTCTGGCAGCGTTGGATGACGTGGTGTTGAAGCAAGCACCACTGGTTTACGACCAGGGATGGCAGATCGAACCTGAAGGGTTTCGACGCGCGATTACGGACCGGACGCGGGCGATTGTGTTGGTACACCCGAACAACCCGACGGGGCACTTCACCAAGCTGTGGGAGACAGAAGAGCTGGCGAAGCTTTGCCGAGAGTTTGACCTGTCTCTGATTGTGGACGAGGTGTTTCTGGATTATGGCTTAAAGAACGAGCACCGGAGCTTTGCGTCGGGGCTGGACGGAGTTCCGGTCTTTGTGGTGAGTGGGCTTAGCAAGATTGCGGGACTCCCGCAGATGAAAGCGGCATGGATTGTGGCTACTGGGCCGGAGGCAGGAGCGGCGCTGGAGCGGCTGGAAGTGATCGCCGATACCTTTCTTTCCATGAATGCGCCGGTGCAGTGTGCGCTGCCCAAATGGCTGGCGGGCCGGGAGGGGATTCTGAAGCAGATTCGAGAGCGGTTAGCGACGAATCTAGCCGAACTGGACCGACAAGTTGCGGCAGCGCCGATGATTGAAAGGCTGGAGGTGGAGGGTGGCTGGTATGCGACACTGCGCATTCCGGCCCTGCAGCCTGACGAACAGACTGTGCTGCAGTTGCTGGCGCGTGGTGTGTGGGTCCATCCGGGGTACTTTTTCGGGATGGCGAACTCGGGTTGGCTGGTGTTGAGCCTGCTTGGGTTGGAGCACGAATTTAGTACCGGGGTAACCAGAATTACTGATTATCTGGGAACGAATCAGGGTAGTAATATTACCCAGTAGATGGGTTAAGCGTTACTTGAAGAAAGATCAGCTTAAGCGCTGAATTTAAATGTATTACCTTCGGCATCGCGATTCACGGGCGGATTCGAAGAAATGGGTTACTCTTCCGCTCAGCGCCTATGGTGGTAGCAGGTCCATGTCCGGGCAAAACTTTGGTTTCGTCGGGGAGTATCAGTAGTCGCGCCTGAATGGATTCAAGGATCTGGTTGGGGTTGCCGCCGGGAAGATCCGTTCGGCCGATGCTGCCGGAAAAGAGGGTGTCTCCGGCGATGAGGAGGTTCAGCGGAGCAAAATGGAGGCAGACAGAGCCTTGCGTGTGACCGGGGGTGTGGAGGACCTGGGCGGGATAGTTTTCGAGACCGACAACTAAACCGTCAGAAAGGCTTTCGTCTGGGGGCGCTGTTTCGGGCGGGTCAACGCCAAGCCAACTGGCCTGCGTAGCCATCATCTTAAGCTGAGGCAGGTCGTCCTGGTTGAGCAGGATTGGGGCGCCAGTTAGGCGCTTGAGCTTGAGGGCGCCGCCGACGTGATCGATGTGACCGTGGGTGACGAGAATCTGCTTGAGCTTGAGGCCTAGCGTGGCCAGGCGGCGATAGATTGCTGTGACCTCGTCGCCCGGATCGACGACGATTGCTTCACCGGTTTCCTCATCGCCGAGGATGGTGCAGTTGCATTGGAGCGGGCCGACGGGAAAGGTCTCGAGGATCATGACTTCATTTTATGCCGTGTTGGGTTTGCGAAAGGTCAGGGCGTAGAACTGACCGCCCCTGAATTCTTCGAGGTGGATTTCCTGCATCTCGGGCGGAACGAGGTCAACGGGCGGGCTGACGGCTTCCTTGCGGTTCTTGAAGAACTTGCCGAGCATGGTTTCATAAATGCCTTTGACGTGCTTCTCGGACCCATCGGCGATGAGCAGGACGCTGCCGGGTTTAGCGACGCGGATCATCTCGCGGATAGCCTTGGCACGGTCCGAGAAGTAGTTGATGCCGCCGACGTGAAAGACGACGTCGAAAGCGGAATCGGCGAAAGGCAGAGCCTCAGCGTTGCCTACGAAAAGGTCGGCTTCTAGACGCCAGCGACGGAGGTTGGCCCGGCAGTTCAAGAGCATCTCGGGAGAGAGATCGAGGCCGGAGAGTTCCACGCCGCGGGGTAGATATTTGAAGTTGAGGCCGGTGCCGACGGAGGTTTCGAGCACCGAATCGCCGAGTTTGACCTGGAGGCGATCGATGTAGCTGCGGAAGTAGGCTTCGCGATCGAGTCCTTTGAAGGCAAGGAAGACGCGCTGGATGTCGTCGTAGAAACCGCCGATCATCTCGTAGATTTCGTTGGATTTGTGGTTGGCGTCGGTGAGGTCTGCCGGCTTGAGGAAGACAGGGATTCCATTGCGGATGGGGAAGCGTTCGCCAGAGGGGGTGCGGAGTTCGTCGCGGTCTTTTTCATGCACGAATTGCAGGGGGTCTCCGGTGTTGGGACTTTGTAACCGGGCGAGGGCCTTGGGTTGGTTGGTCCAGGTGTGCCGCGAGCCGGGGCCAACCAATGAATAGATTGCCAATGCGGCAGTTCCAAGGAGGCAAAGCCAGGCGAACGGCGTGCCGACTTCGAATGGCTTGGGCTGGGTGGAAGTTCCGAGGAAGCTGATGAATGAAACCGCGAGAGCGACGGTCTGGATTGTAGCGAAGATGCCTACGGCCAACAAGAACGGCTCGGCGTTGAACTCAGAGTGCCACATCCAGATGATCACGGCTGCGAACCAGTAGATGAGCGATGCCGGGACGCTGAAGCCGTGATTCAGTTCGAGGGGAAGCTGGGGCTGGACAAGCGTTTGTACAGCGGTAGCTGCCAAAGGCAAGGGCAGAGTGGAGAGAAATCCATTGAGGCGCGGGCTGACCACGCGGTGGAAGGTGAAGGGCAAAACGGTCAGCACGGAGGCGGCCAGCATCCAGGCAACATATTCGAGCATGGCAACCACACCAGTCTCGGGGAAGTTGCTCCTGTCGAAAAACAGGCTGGGCAGGTAGTTGAGAGCGAGGAGCCATACGAATCCCTGTAAGGGTCTTTGTGTGCCTGCGAACCAGACAGCGAGGATTATGCCTGTCCAAACTCCGATGAACGGGAAGAAGAAGCCGAGAATGAAGAGGGCCGCGATGGCCGAGGCCAGGATTTGAGAACGGCGAAAGAGCTGTAGATTGTAGGTCATTTGCGCTTCTTCTTTATAACGCGTACGGCGCCGCTGCGCAGTGATGGCGAAGATTACCTTTGTAAGGGGCGGGGATTGAAATTCGATTAGTCAGATTGGCTGGGAAGAGTCTCCGCGAGCCCCTTGGAGCGGGGCTCGCGGCGTAGAACAGCCATTCTTGCGAGGCTTACGAGACCAATTGAAGTTGATTGATGACGGGGTTGTTTTTTGCGGCGTAGGGTTTTGTGAAGGTGATGGCGTAAAACTTGCCATCCTTCAGCATGTGAACGCGGATGTCTTCCATCTCCGTCGGTACCAGATCAATGGGTACAGTCACAGCCTGTTTGCGGTTTGAATAAAAACAGCTGGTAAATGGAATGTTCTCGTAGGTGCTCTTCACGTACTCTTCGGTTTCGTCTTCAATCATCAGGCGGCCGCCCGGCTTGGCTACACGGATCATTTCTCGGATGGCCTTCGGGCGGTCGCTGAAGAAGTTGAACCCGCCGCAGGTGAATACTACCTCGAAGCTCGAGTCGGCGAAAGGCAGGGCTTCGGCGTTGCCGACATAAAGGTCGGCGTCCATCTGCCAGCGGCGCAGGTTGTTCTGGCAGTTCGTAAGCATCTCCGACGAGAGATCGAGGCCGGAGAGTTTTGTCCCGCGAGGCAAGTATTTGAAGTTGAGGCCGGTGCCAACTGAGGTTTCGAGCACTGAGTCACCCGGCTTGGCGTCGAGCAGACTCATATAGTCTTCGAAATACGAGTCCAGGTTCACGCCTCGGAAGGCGCCGAAAAAGCGCTGTGTATCGTCGTACAATCCGCCGATGGTCTCATAGAGTTGGTTGTATTTTCCGTTGTCGCCCGTGAGGTCTTCGGGCTTGAGGAAGAAGGGAGTTGCATTGCGAATCTGGAAGCGCTCCCCGGAGTCGCTTACCAATGCTTCGCTTCCTTTTTCGCTGACCACGTGCAATGGGGCTCGGGTGAAAGGGCTTTGCAGCAGGGCAACGGCTTGCGGGCGGTCAGCCCAGGGCCCGGTCTTGATCGGGTGAAAAATGGCCCAAATGCTCAGAAGGAGGGCTCCGCCAAGGCACATCGAGCCAAAGATTGTGGCGAAGAGCGGGGTCGAATGCAGGAGGGCAATGCTCAAAGATCGCGTGAGTTCGATCGCCGCTGCAAGAACGAAGCCTGCGCCAAAAACGAGGATGGTGGTGCGGGATTCGCGATTCCAAAACCAAACGAGCGTGGACGCAAACCAGAGAATGAGGAACGTAGATATTCCAACAGTCGAAGCTTGGCCGATGTTCAGCGCCAATACAACTGACGGGATGGCCACTGCAGCCAGTGGGAAAGGGAGCGTGGACAGGAATCCAGGCAGACGCGGGCTGGTGAGACGGTGGAAGGTGAAGGGCAGAACGCCGAGCACACACACCAACAGAGTCCAGCCGAGGTATTGAAGGGCTGGCAAGGGTCCGTTGAGCGGTATCTTGCGCCAGCCGAAGATCAGGCTGGGAATGAAGCCGAAAGCCAGCATCCAGAGAAATCCGCGACGGGGCTTTTGCGTGCCCACGAACCAGACGCCCAGGATGGGTCCGGTCCAGGCGCCGATGAGTGGGATGAAGAACCCGAGAGTAAAGAGCGAGGCGACGACCCAGGCGACAATTTGCGACCAGCGGCTGGACTGAACCTTTTGAATCGTGGGAGCGGAATGGGCGGCGGTGGACATCTTGCTCTCCTTTGAATGCACGCTCTGTTTCCTTGCGCGCGGGTTGCGGACCTCCTGAGGAGTTGAATGGGAAGGGCTCAGGGATTGTTGTTGGACAGGGTGCCCTGCGATTGAGGGTTGGAAGTAGGTCCCGCTTCAGACGCTGAAAGCATGGCAAGCGCCGATTCGCTCCATTCCACGGCTGCTCGGAGTTGGGCTACGCCAAGGGAAAGAGTGAGCATCCAGTAGGGAAATCCAGGATTTTGGGAGTTGTGAGCGCGGGCAAGGGGTTCCAACTGCTCAAGAGTAGTGAGGATGCGCTGGTGATTCTCCCGGAACCTGCGAACGTGGGCGAGAGCGACGCCGGGGCCAGCGTCGCGAGCAAAGAATATCTTGAGAAGGAATTCGTTGCGGGGGGGATCGTCGCGGTAAGGGGCGGCGAGCCACTGCTGCAGACATTCGTGGCCGGCCGGGGTGATTGAATACTCCTTGCGATTAGCGCGGGCTGCGGCGCCGGAGTTCGAAGGGACAATGAGTTTTTCGGCCAAAAGACGTTTAAGCGTGGGGTAGATTTGGCCGAAGCTTTCGCCCCAGAAAAAGCCGACACTCTGCTGGATTGTTTTGCGGATCTCGTATCCGGATTGATGGGGGTGGATGGCGAGGATACCGAGAATCACATAGGTGGTTTGGTTCCGCTGCATATATCTAGAAGATATATCTATAAGATAGTATTGTCAACAAAACTCTGAAAGAAACTGCTGACTGAAGGATTAACGGCAGCAAAAAACGGCAGGCCCAATTGGCCTGCCGTTTTTGGAGATTTCAGAAAAGGAAAGGCTTCAGACTACTTACCCGGCTTGGCAGGTGCGGAGGCCGGGGCCGGCTTGGTGCCTTCGAGGACGGAGTGCGGGCCACTAGAGCGCACATAGAGGACGGTCAGGCTGATGGAGGTGAGCATGAAGATAACTGCCGACCAGGTGGTGAGCCGGGTGAGGACATTGGCTGCGGCACGGGGGCCGAAGGCGGTCTGCGAACCCTGCCCGCCAAAAGCGCCAGCCAAATCTGCCGAGCGACCTTGCTGCAACAGGACAACGCCAATCAAGAAGAGGCACACGAGTATGTGCAGGGTGACAACGAAGTAGAAGAGGATCTGCATTTCTAAGCTGCTTTCCGAGTCGGTCCGGGTATTGCGGACAGAAGAATCTTTTGGTGCGGAGGAGGGGACTTGAACCCCTATGCCTCGCGGCGTCAGCACCTCAAGCTGGTGTGTCTGCCAATTTCACCACCTCCGCACTGAGGTGAACTTAACAAGTATAGCAAAGGCTGAGAAGCAGGCGGAATAGGATTGAGGGTTCCGGTGAGAGAAGGCGCGGCGATCCTCTTAATCGAGGGAAGCTTCATTTGACACGGAACAAGATGCCGGACAGAATCCGACCTGCTTGCAAATTGTGGCTCAGCGAGCGGGTTGCTTCTGTTGATTCTGAGTCGTGGCGGCCATTTTTGCGCGGAGGCGGTCTTCGGCATCGGCGCTCCAGTATTTGCAGTCGAGACGGATGAAAACAGATGTGTAGGGGATGGTGAGATTGGTCTTGAGGACGAGAATGTTGAAGTGTTTTGAAGCCTCTTCGATTTTGGTAATGATGCGGTCATGAGGCAGTGAATCGACGGGATAGGCGCGAAGAAGATCGCTCATTTCTGCACGGAAGGCTGAGATGCCGGGAGCGTCCTGATCTGGAACGAAGGGCAATTCGGCATCCATCATAATGACGGGACGCACATGTACGGATCGGTCGACGAGGCCGAGAACATGGTGGAGGACTTCCAACTGGCCTGCATCCGTTTCAATGGTCTCGATTCCTGGGCCCGATTGCAGCGGATAGGCCGAGTCGACGATCAGAATCCAATTGCGATGGCCGAGCAGAGGCATGGCGTCGGAGACCTTTTGTCTCCAGGTTGGAGGGTCAGTCGTCTGGGCGGAGAGGAGGGCGGGGAAGCTCGAAAGGATGGCGAGGACGAACAAAGACTTGCGCATGAGAAATCCTATCTTGCTGGACGCGGAGTGGGACGGAAACGCTCCCCAACGATCAGAACACCTCAGACTGCGGGTGAAATCGATTGAATCGCTTTACACGATGAGACGAGCCATCCAGGCGGCGAGGGCCCGCTCGTCCGCGGTTCCCGCAGCTTGAGCGGCTTGGACGTTGAGGCGTTCGTGGGGCGCGCGGTTCTGACTGATTTTGAATTTGCCTTCTATGCGGTTGATGGGAATGCGGAAGCCGACGATGCCGCCCAGCATGGTGCAGCGGAAACCGTCGGGCAACTTGTGCCAATGTTCCACATAAGCGGGTTCGTTGGCTTGAATGAGGCTGGCGAGGAGAGATTCCTTGCCGGGATTGTCTTCGACTAGCTGGAGGGTTCCGTAAGCATGTACGGCGATGTAATTCCACGTGGGCACGGAGAGCTCTTCAACGTAGTTGGTGGGCGAGACGTAGCTGTGCGGGCCGGAGAAGACGACTAGGGTTTCGCGGTCGGCTAGGGATTTCCAGTGAGGATTGGCTTTAGCAAAGTGGCCTTCGATGAGGCCATGTTCGCCTTCGTCTTTTACTACCAACGGCAGATGGGTGGCCACGAGCGGCGCTGGCGCGTCAGGGGTGGACTGCGGGCCGAAGAGGATGGCAAAGGAATACGACCGCATAGCCTCGATCAGGATGGCGCGGTCGGCGACTTGATTGAATTTGGGCGAGTACATGAGGCTCCGGGAAGGCAGTTGTCAGTTTTCGGTTATAAGCGGTCAGTTGTCAGGGATTAGCCGTCAGTTATCGAATGCGCTCAAAGCGGAAGCCGGCTTCGCGCGGGGAATGGCTGATGGTTCAACGTTCGGAAAGCTCTCTAGACAATCATCGCATTGATTGCGGCCATGTTTCGCCGGGATTGTCGTTGCTTAGCGTTATTCTGAATCCCGTATGCTGCGAGCGCTCTTCCTATTCACGCTGGGGGTTTTTGGCGGAGCTGTGTTCACCGCTGCTATCTCCGTTTACCTGTTGAATGATGTGGATAAGAACATGGCCGGCAAATGGAACGAAGCATTCCTGGGGTTATGTTTTGAGTTCTTCTTTTTCGCGTTATTGATTGGTATTGGAGTGACGCTTCTTGTTGCACTGGTGCGGTTCATTTTGCGATTCAATGGCCATGATTTGTGGGGCTGCGATTTTCGATCGAGGATGAGCCTTCTGCTGGGTCTTGGAGTAGCAATCATTCAATACCCTTTTGAGTTCCTGGGAAGAATCGCCATTCCACAATTTGAAGGCGCCGTGCTTTCCTTCTACATGATTGCAGCGGTTGTGCTGAGTTCCGCCGTTATAGTCCGCGACAGCTATCGCGAGATGAAGATGCGTCAGGACTACCTGGCTGGAATGACAGGAATATCCAGGGGTTGAAAAGGCTGCCGAAGGCGCGCTTTACTGAATGCGTTCGAAACGGAAGCCGGTTTCGCGCAGGGCGTGGCTGATGGCGGTGATGTGGGTTGCACCGCGCGTTTCCAGCGTTACGTCGATGACGGTTTCGCCGAGGCTGACACCGTAGTAGGCGCGGTTGTGGATGGTTTCCACAATATTGGCGCGCTCGCGGGCGAGGATTTCTGTGAGATGAAGGAGCGCGCCTGGGCGGTCTTGCAGATAGACGCGGACGCGGAGGAGACGACCATCCTTCACCAGGCCGCGCTCGATGATTTTGGCAAGGAGCGTGACGTCGATGTTGCCGCCGCAGACGAGGACCACGGTACGGCGATGGCGAAGGTTGGTCTTGGATTGAACGACAGCAGCGAGAGCGGCTGCACCGGCGCCTTCGGCCAAAGTCTTTTCCTGTTCGAGGAGCATGAGGATGGCGCTGGCAATTTCTTCGTCGTCGACGGTGACGATTTCATCGACGTAACGATTGACCAAGGGGAGGGTGAGGTCGCCGGCGCGGCGGACGGCGATGCCGTCCGCGATTGTGGCTTCAGCAGAGATGGTGACGGGGTGGCCGGCCTCGCGGGCACGGAGCATGGAAGGGAGCTTTTCCGGCTCAACACCGATGACACGGATTTTGGGATTGGTCTCCTTGAGAGCGCAGGCGATGCCACCGATGAGACCGCCCCCGCCGATGGGAACGACGGCGGCTTCGATGTCAGGTACTTGCTCGAGGAGTTCCAGGCCGATGGTGCCCTGCCCAGCGATGACTTCTGCATCGTCGAAGGGATGAATGAAGGCGCGGCCCTCTTCGAGGCGGCGGCGGAGAGCCTCCTCGCATGCTTCGTCATAGCTCGCGCCGTGGAGGATGACCTCAGCCCCGTAAGCGCGCGTGGCGGCGACTTTGATTTGCGGTGTCGCGAGAGGCATGACAATCTGCGCGCGAATGCCGCGGGCGGAGGCGTGGAACGCGACGCCCTGCGCGTGGTTGCCGGCGCTGGCAGCAATTACACCCTTCTCGCGCTCGCCCTTGCTGAGTGTGAGCAGCTTGTTGAGTGCACCGCGCTCTTTGAAGGACCCGGTGCGCTGAAGGTTCTCAAGCTTCAGGTGCAAGGGCAAGCCGCTGAGCTCAGAAAGATGATGAGAGAGCTGGCAGGGTGAGACATGGATGGCTTCGCCGATGCGAGCGCGGGCTGCCTGGATGCTGATGAGACTTACGGATTCCACTTAGATTTCTCCTTCGTTCAAATCGAAGAGGGCTGGAAATCAATCAAGAAATGAAAAACCACCTGCCGCAGTTGCGGGAGGTGGCCTGGGTGTTACTTTGTGGCTAAAAACTTGTTGGTCAGGCTTGTCTTCCCGCGCGCATATTGGAGCTGGTAATTCGCATGGCGGGAATTGACGGAGCTATGCACAGGGCCGGACATTGATTTGAATTGGCGCTTGAGGTGTGCATGAAGCTTCTAAAGAAGTAGAACAGAGGGCACAGCCTGCGTCAAGGCACTTGCGGCCACCTGCTGTGGGGCAGCCGCTCGCAATTTGCTCGTACCGGCTTGGTTGCTTTCCAACTCGTGGTTGTCGAGTTGAGGAAAGGGCACTCGTGACGAATGTCAGCCATACGAGTTGCGACGGGCGCGTCGAGGCGCACTGAACTCGCTTTCAAGATGGAATGCCGCGTTGACCAGGGCAATGTGCGAGAAGGCTTGAGGGAAGTTGCCGACCATACGCTGATGTTCGAGGTCGTACTCCTCCGACAGGAGGCCGACGTCGTTGGGTAGCTTGATGAGTCGGTCGAAGAGGGCTTTTGCGTCGTCGAGACGGCCGATGGCTTTGAGACTGGAGACCATCCAGAAACTGCAGGCGAGGAAGATGCCCTCGCCGGGCGGGAGACCGTCGTCGACTTTTGAGGTGTCGTAACGCAGGACGAATCCCGATGGCATGAGTTCGCGTTCAATGGCCTCGACTGTTCTTTTGACTCGCGGATCGCTGCCGGGGAGAAATCCGACGATGGGCATCAGCAGCAATGAGGCGTCGAGATGGTCAGAGCCATAGGCTTGCACGAAGCAATTTTTTCTCTTGTTGAAGGCGCGCGCGCAGATTTCGCTGTGGATTGTGTCGCGGAGGGCCTTCCACTTTTCGACCGGCGCATCGTAACGATGCTGCTCGGCGATCAGGACGGCACGATCGAATGCAACCCAAGCCATCATCTTTGAATAGGTGAACTGTTGTGGGTCACCCCGCGTTTCCCATATGCCTTCGTCTGGATGCTGCCAGATGGTTTCAAGATGTTCAAGGAGCAGAATGAGGACACGAAAATCGCTCTCGGTGTGACGGAGCATACTGTGTTGTGCATGAAAGAAGCAGTCGAGCATTTCGCCGTAAATATCGACCTGCACCTGGCTGGCCGCAGCATTGCCGATGCGCACGGGGCTTGAGTTTTCATAACCGGGGAGCCAGTCGGCCTCCCACTCGACGAGCTGTCGCTCGCCCTTGAGGCCGTACATGATCTGCACCTGCTCCGGGCTGCCCGCGAGGGCGCGAAGGAGCCAATCTTGCCAGGCCGCGGCTTCGTTGAAGTAGCCAGCGTGGGTGAGGGCGAGGAGGGTGAAAGTAGTGTCGCGCAGCCAGCAGTAACGGTAGTCCCAGTTGCGGACGCCTCCGATGAATTCCGGCAGAGAGGTAGTGACCGAGGCGACGATGCCGCCCGTGGGGCGGTAGATCATGGCGCGAAGCGTGATGAGCGAGCGTTCGACGATGTTGCGATATTTACCGCTGTATTTGAGTCGGTGCGACCAGTGGCGCCACCTTTCCGTGGCAAACTGCAGCGTTTGCGTAGCGTCGATCTTTCTTGGGTTGGGCTTGAAAGAGCGGCCGTAGGTGAGCGAAAAACTGACACTTTCCCCGCGGCTGACGGTGAAGTCGGCGACTGTCTTGAGGTTTTCTCCATGCATGGGAACGGAGGCGCGAAGAACCGCTAGATTGGGTCCGGCGACGGCGCAGATGCCGCCTTTGATGCGCGTGACCCAGGGGACGGTGCGGCCGTAGTCGAAGCGGAGAGCCATCTCCATGCGAACAGCGACTTTGCCGCGGATGCCCTGGACGATGCGGACGATGTGGGAGTCCCGCTGGCGAACTGGCATGAAGTCGATGAGGCGAAACGAGCCGGTTTTGTGGGTGAATGTGGTTTCGAGAATGAGGGTGTGGGTCCGGTAGCGACGAGTTGTTTTCCACTTGCCTTCGGCGGGAGTGATCTTCCAGTAGCCGTTCTCTTCGGTCCCGAGGAGGGCGGCGAAACATGCGTCGGAGGAAAAGTCAGGCCAGCAGAGCCAGTCGATGGAGCCGTTTTTGTCGACTAGGGCAGCGGTTTCGCAATCGCCAATTAGGGCGTAGTCTTCGATTCTTGCGGGCATTATTGTCGATTGAGGAAAGAGATGTCCTTTCTCTCAGCTTTGGGCTCCCAGTGCGCCATTGAAGGTTAGATGCGGGAATCGGGTAACGACGCCGAGGCTATCGACTGGATATATGCGAACCAAAATCTCGATGGCTCAGAAGATATCACAGAGTTTTGCGAAGGAATCTAGTTCGATCAGATGCTGGCCAGGTGGGGCGGGGTCGAGGGTGGCGTGCTCGAGAGCCCAGGTGGCAGGGTGAAAGAGGAATATGGCGTGAAGACCGGTGGCGAGGGCGGGATTGATGTCGCTCTTGGGACTGTTGCCGATCATCCAGCTTGAGTGCGGGGTGAGTTCGTGGCGGGCGATGACGGCGTGGTAGGTGGCGGGGTCCTTTTCGGCGACGATTTCGACGGCGGAGAAGTGGGCGGCGAGTCCGGAGCGGGCGAGCTTGTCGGCCTGTTCGGCCTTGTCGCCTTTGGTCATGAGGATGAGGCGATGGCGGGTGGCGAGATCGGCGAGGGTTTCGGCGACGCCGGGGAGCAGTTCTATCTCCTGCTCGGAAATGCCGCGGGCAAAGCTGCGGACGCGTTTGATGTTGTGTTCAGTGACCCGAGTGGGACTGAGGCGCTCGTAGGTAGCCACAAGGGAGCGGGTGAAGCTGGTCAGGCCGTAGCCGTGGGAAAGGATGGTTTCGCGTTCGACGGTATTGAGAGCCTTGCGGACCTCGGCGGGCGAGTATTCGTGGTGGTTGAGATAGCTGATAAAGGCAGCGATGGCGCGCTCGAAGTAGATGTTGTTTTCCCAAAGGGTATCGTCGGCGTCGATTAGGAGGGTTTGGCCTGGTGGGAATTGCGGCATGGTTTTATGGTAACGAATTTCGGTGGGGACACGTCGATGGTCGCGTTCACGCGGTCCCGCCCGCGCCACGAGAACAAAGACCTGGTGCTCAGGGGGCTCCCAGATGGGGCGCCAGATCGTCGCGCCTGGAAGATTTCGGCCACACTACTGTGGGGACTCGGGGAGGGTGTAGTCAAAAGTGTAGCTGTGCTTGCCGGCGGTGATGGTTATGGTCATGGTTCCGGCGATGCCGGTTAGATCGCCTGTGCCGGAGCCGGGGACTACGGTGACCGTGAGATGGAATTTGCCTCGCTCCATGGTGCCCAGGTGCTGGAGGGCGAAGGAGCCAACGTGGCCGTGGAGGGCTCCGGTGATGTGCTCGATGGCGACATAGCCGGCGGCGCCGGTAGTGGGATTGCCAGAGGCGAGCATTTCGCCTTTGCTGGGGCCTTCGAGGTCGCCGTGGAATTGCTTGTCGAGGGCGAAGCGGGTAATGGATGTGCCGGTGGTGGCGTCGTCGGGTGGGAGCGGGGTGTTCTTTACGTCGAATGTTCCTTCCGCGTGTCGAGTCATGACTGGGTCCTTCCTCAGGAGTTTTGAATCGGTAGCCTGAGGATGCAGTTCGACCGAAAAACACGAATAGGCGCACAGGCAGATGGTTGCAAGACGATTGAAAGATCGCAAGGCGGGCTCCATTCAGGCTGGAGCCATTCTAACTTAGGGGTGCGATTGGTCTCGGCAATGATGCCGCGTCTCGGGTCTCAATCAGCGAGCTTGAAGATACGGATCTGCACGAGCTTGGCGATGGTGAGGTTTTTGAAGCCGCGGTCTTCCATGTGATGAATGAAGTCAGGGGTGATTTTGAAGATACGCATCTGAATGAGTTCGTCGAGAGTGGGCTTGTAGCCGAGTGCGCGAATCTCCGCGACTTCCTGTGCGTTGACGCCCTGGCATTTGAGGGCAACGAGTTGATCCACCGTGGGCAATTGATAGCCGAGCGCTGTCATGCTCTTGACGTACGCCGGGTCAACATTGAAGACGCGCAGGGCAATGAGTTTGTCCGCCGTCAGACCTTCAATGCCAACCTGCTGGAGAGACCTGACCCAGTCGCTCTCGACGTTGAGAAATGCATATACCTGCAGCTTGTCAGAGTCGTAGCCCGAGAATCCCATCTTCTCCATTTTCGCCACGAACGCTGCGGCCGGCGCGAATATCGACTCGCCGGATAGCTCGCCATCGTGCACGATGCCGGTGCAGGTGAAGACGCCGGCTTCCGCAGCGAGAGTTGCGGTGAGGCGCGCGCCTTCGCGAGATAAGTCTTCCAGAGAGATGCCGGTGAATCGCGAAATTGATTCGTCGCTGTTGCTGAAGCCGCAATGACTGCTCGATGGGCAATTGCCATTCTCGATTTGTAGACGGAACTTATCGGACACCTCGCTCGCGCTGATGCTGCACTTTGAGTGGATGGGATCGAGAGGGACGGCAGCGTGGAGTGCGATGGCTACGGTGGTGAGAGCCGCAGCGAGCATGAACAGATTACGTTTCATCATGGGAGTCTCCTTAGTGGGGCTGGAAAGGTGGCGTAGCTTTCCCGTGGCCGCGCAAGACGTCTTCTTCCCATGATGTTGAGGAAGGAAGCCCTTGCACCGCGACTCAGGAATTGCGCCTCAGAAGAATGCGAGGCTATTTGGAGTCGTCATCGAGAATGCCGGAGATACGTAACTGTACGAGTTTTTCGAGTGAGAGCCCGGTAAAGCCGTGGGATTTGGCCTCCGCAATAAAGGCGGCGTCGATGTTGAAGATTTTCGTCTTCACTAAATCTTCTGCAGAAACGCCAGGAAATTGCTGGCGAATCGTGGTGGCGTATTCCGGTGTGACGCCTTGGACGCGCATAGCGAGCAACTGCTGTGGTGACAAGTTGTCAAAACCCGCAGCTTTCATGCCAGCGACAAACTCAGGGGAGACTTCAAAGATGCGGAAGGAGATGGCGTCTTGGAGGGTTTTGGCTTCAAGGCCCTTTTGCTTGAGGCTGGCAATGAATTCGGGCGTGACGTTTTGAACCTTGCAGGCGATTAGCTGGTCGGCCGTGAGCTTTCCAAAGCCAAGCTGGGACATAGCAGCGGCATACTCCGGCGTCACGTCCTGAATTTTCATGGCAATGTATTTGTCCAGATCGACGTCGTAGCCGGCGGCCTTCATGCGGTCAATGTAGTTGGATTTGGGTCCGCTTGATTCCGATGTCTTGTCTTTATCTTGGATGACTGTAGGGGAAGCTTGTGCAGCAGCTTGCAAGACTGGTTTTGGTTGAGGAGCGATGACGCTGGACGCAAGCGGAACGAGCACAGGCTTGAAGGACATAACCGCGATCTGTGGCGACACATGGACGCTGGGCGGGCACGCCAGGACAGCCGGATGTGCGGGAGTGAGGCCTGCGACCACCTGAGGGACCGGAAGTAGAAGAACGATGAGAGCCGTGCAGGCAGCGGCGAGCGAGAACGGTCGGAGCGGACGGTTCGCCGACCAGGAAGCTGGCTCGCCGAGGATACGGGCGATGCGCATGTGCAGGGTTTGCGAAGATTGGTGTCCATCGAGTGCCATGGCGAGATTCAATTGACGCGAGCGTTGTTCCTCAAGATGAAAGAGCGCGTGAGCGTAGACCATGGGGTTGGGGCAGACCTGGAGTGCGAGGTCGTCGCAGCAGAGTTCGCGCTCATGGCGGATGCGGGCCCCGATCCACCAGACAGCGGGATGGAAGAAGAAGAGGGTTTCGACCAACGTTTGGAGGAGGTTCCAGAAGAAGTCAGCGCGGCGGACGTGGGCCAACTCATGCGCCAGAACAACCTCAAGCTCGTCGGGACTGAGAGATGTGGCGGCGGTAAGCGGAAGCAGAACCAGCGATCGCAGTGCTCCTACCGTGACGGGACCGGCGATGGCACTGGTGATGCGCAATAGAGCCGGGCGATGGATGCCGAGAGCGGATGAAATCCGCTGGAAGGAGGCCTGGACCGCGGCTGGAGCTTCTACGGTTGCGGCTGCGCGGAGGCGCTGAATGAGCCACCAGCCGCCGAGACTGCGGATGGAAAGCACGATCACGCCGACGAGCCAGAAAGCGTCGATCAATGGCACAAGCCGCGGGACCAGGCTGGCTACGGATGGACCGATTTCGGTGGGCTGCAGTGCCTCTGTCGCGGGCGAGAGGGCTTGCGGGATTTTGAAGCCGGCTAACGTTTTGCCGTTGATTGGAGTTGCAGTGGCGGTGACGGATTGATCGGGACGCATCTCCCACGCGAAGGTGGCGACCGATGCGGTCAGCATGAGAACGAGCGCGGAGAGCGCAATCAGATAGCGGGCGTTGCTGGTGCGGCAGACGAAGGCGAAGCTCAGCAGGCGATAGACTGCTGCGATGGCGGCAGCTTGCCAGCAGAAGTGGATGAGGGTCCAGGCTATGGCTGCTAGTGTGGTGTGCGTCATTGCTTTTCCTTCCTTACTGTTTTTATCTTTGTTGCTTTCAGCCTTTTCACTTCTGCTTTGTCAATTGAGGCGCTTTCTTTTCGATGAGGGCGCGAATCTCTGCAAGCTCGCCTGCGCTGGCTGGTTCCATGGCGAGCGCGTGAAGCGCCAGTTGTGCTGCGGAACCGGAGAAGAGACGGACGCTCAGGTCTTTGAGGATTTTGCTCTGCATCGCGTCTTGGCTGATGGCGGAGCGATAGAGATGAGCGCGGCTGGCTTCGTCGCGGACCACCAGGCCCTTGACGGTCATGATCTGCAGCATCTTCAGGACGGTGGTGTAGCCGGAGGGGCGTACGAGATTGAGTGAGTCGTAGATATCCCGAACCGTTGCCGGTTCTTTCTCCCACACGATCCGGAGCAGTTCGAGTTCGGATTCGGTGGGGCGCGGGATGGTGTCGCCGGGGTTCTTCATGATGTATGAGACGCTATACGAAGCATTTCGTAATTGTCAACGAAATTCTTCGTAGATTGTGGATTATTCTGCGGTGGAGTCCTCGCATGTGGGCAATTTCGAGTCGTCGAACGTGCCGTTGCATGGGCGATCCGGCGGATAAATTCACTTGCGCGGGGTTTCGGCGGGTGGTACAAGAGGCGGAAGCAGGACTGTCAGAAGGCGGACAGCTACAAGGAGGCCTATGAGCACAGCGATTCCCCACGCTGCATCACACGCTACTGGACCCGCGGCTGGCCCGCTTACAGAGCTTGACCAATGGGACGATTTCATTGGAGGGCGCTACCGAGAAGGTAAGTCGCAAGAGGAGTTTCGCATCTACGATGCGGCGGCGCAGCCCGGTGTGGCGGAGTTCTACCGGCTGAATCACGAGAACCAGACCGTGGATTTTGTGCGGGCCAAGGAGAAGGAATATTACGGGCTGACGAAGGGGCTGAAGACGATTTGGGAGGCTGCGGAATTTCTGAATACGCTGGTGGACGACAGCGATCCGGATACGGACCTGACGCAGATCGAGCATTTACTGCAAACCTCAGAAGCGATACGACGGGATGGGCAACCGCGGTGGATGGTGCTGACCGGTTTTCTGCACGATCTGGGGAAATGCCTGTGCCTTTATGGCGAGCCGCAGTGGTGTGTGGTGGGCGATACGTTTCCGGTGGGCTGCGCATGGTCGAAGGACATCGTGTTTCATGAATACTTCGCGAAGAATCCAGATGCGCAGGTGGCGGAGTACCAGACGCAGTATGGAATCTATGAGCCGAATTGCGGGCTGGAAAATGTGCTGATGTCGTTTGGACATGACGGGTACATTGCCGAGGTGATGAAGCCTTATCTGCCGATTGAGGCGCTGTATATGCTGCGCTTTCACTCGTTCTATCCGTGGCATCGGCATGGGGCATATAACCATCTGACGAATGAACAAGACCGGGTGATGCTGAAGTGGGTGTTGGAGTTTAACAAGTACGACCTGTATTCGAAGGGCCATGCGAAGCCGGATGTCAAAGAGCTGAAGCCATATTATGACGAGTTGTTTGCGGAGTTCTTGCCGGAGAAAGTGGCGTGGTGAGGAAGAGTAGGGAACGGGGATCGGGGATCAGGGAGGCCGCCGGATGAATCCGGCGGCCATTGGTTTTTTGGAGTGTCTTGAACGTTTGCCCGGAATGCACTTAGGAGGAAACCTCGGCGTGCGGCTCTATCCTTCTGGTTGGTAGCAGGGAATCGAGCACCAGGAGGCAGGCGCCGGTGACTATGGAGCTGTCGGCTATGTTGAAATCGGGCCAGTGGTAAGTGAAGATATGGACTTCAATGAAGTCGACTACGGAGCCGTAGAGGATGCGGTCGTGGAGGTTCCCGAGAGCCCCGCCGAGTATAAGGGCAAGGGCGATGGTGGCGAGGGTAAAGCGGTTGCCGAGGCGGACTAGAAAGATAAGGACGACGAGGGCTGCGACCGAGCCGAAGGCGATGAGGAGCCAGTGGACCATATGCGGCGAGCTCGATTCCGCAAAGAGCGAGAAGGCTGCGCCTTCGTTAGTCCAATGGGTGATGCGCAGGATGCGGGGGATAACGGGGATGGCGCCGCCGAGAGGGATGCGAGCGGCGACCATGGTCTTGGTGACGCGATCGGCGAGGATGATGAGCGCCGAGAGGCAGAGAAGCCAGGGAAGGCGGCGGGGTATAGAGAGACTCACTTGCTGGGCTCCTCTGGTTGCGGCGGGTCAATGCCCATTTCGTTGAGTGCGTTTTGGCAGCGGGTGCAGACATTTTGCCAGATGCCGTATGCGCTGACTTCCGGCATGAAGTTCCAGCAGCGGGCGCATTTGTGGCCGCTGGCGGGAACGGCCTCAATTCTGAGACCATGTGACTCGCCGCCGGCAGCTGAGACGTCTAATACGAAACTGTATCGGGCGGCCTCGGCAGTCGGCACCCACGCATCTTCCTCGGAAGATGCGCTGACGGCGACCTCTGAGACGTTGAATATTTCCTTAAGGCTCGGTTCGTATCGCCTCAAGAGCGAAAGGTAGCGGCCCGAAGCAGAAAGCTTTAATCCAGCTTCAAGACCTTTCCCGATCATTTTTGCACCTCGAGCACGTTCAAGGGTTTGAAGAGCTCCGTCTCGAATGACAAATATTTCAGCCCACTCTGCAAGCAACAGAGCGGGGTCTTCGGAGAAAACGTCTTGCGGTTTGGGAAATTGAGCCAGGTGCACGCTGGCTTCGCGCCCTTCGACCTTGGGCAGATAATCCCAGACTTCGTCGGCGGTAAAGCTGAGGATGGGGGCGACCAGGCGCGCCAGAGCTTCGGTGATTTGCCACAGCACGGTTTGCGCGGAGCGCCGCGCGTGGCTCGTGGGCGCAAAGGTGTACATGCGGTCCTTGAGCACATCGATGTAGAAGTTGCTCAGGTCGACGATGGCGAACTCGTTGACCGCGTGATAGACGCGATGGAATTCGAATGCGGCGTACCAGTCGCGTACTTTTTCTGTAAGCTCGCGCGTGCGGGCGAGCATGTAGCGGTCGAGCGGTAAAAGGTCCGCCTCCTTGATCCTGTCGGTTTCCGGATTAAATACGTGCAGATTGCCGAGGAGAATCTTGAAGGTGTTGCGCAGCTTGCGGTAGATGTCAGCGCAGCGCTGCATGAGGTTTTCGCTGGCCGCCATGTCCTCTCTGAAGTCAATCGATGCGACCCAAAGCCTTACGATTTCGCCACCCATGCGGTTGGCGATGTCGACCGGATCGACGCCGTTGCCGAGAGACTTGGACATGGCGCGGCCCTGCTCGTCGAGGGTCCAGCCGGCGGTGGAAACGTGCGAATACGGTGCGCGGCCACGAAGGGCTACCGAGGTAAGAAGCGAGGAGTGGAACCAGCCGCGATGTTGGTCGCCGCCTTCCAAGTACAAAACGGGGACGCCCTCGTTGTTCTGGAAAGTAGTGTAGGCGTCCTTCAGGTCTGGGTCTGACTCGGCCACGGCAAACCAGCTTGTGCCGGAGTCGAACCAGACGTCGAGGATGTCGTACTCTTTGCGGAAGCCAGTACCGCCGCAGTGGGCGCACACGGTACCAGCGGGGAGCAAGGTTTCGATGGGCGTGGTGTGCCAGGCTTCGGCACCTTCGCGGTCGAAGACATCTACGATCTTGCGGTTGAGCGCCGGGTCGAGAATGGGCTCGCTGCATCTCTGGCACAGGAATACCGCGATGGGCACACCCCAGATGCGCTGGCGGCTGATGCACCAGTCGGGCCGAGTGGAAATCATATTGGTGATGCGCTCCTTGCCCCACGCCGGATCCCAAATGACTTTGTCGATTTCCTCGATGGCGAGCTTGCGAAACGTGGTGACGGAGGCGTCTTCCCTCTCGATCGGAGTTTCAAGGCCGATGAACCACTGCTCCGTGGCACGGTAGATGACAGGATGGTGGCAGCGCCAGCAGTGAGGGTACGAGTGCTTGAGGTCGGAGGATGCAAGCAGTGCGCCCGACTCCTCAAGCATGGCGATGATGATGGGGTTGGCGGCCCAGACTTTCTTGCCCTCGAAGGCGGGCGGAGCATCGTGGTGCCAGGCGGCTGGATCTACGTGGATACGGCCGGAGGCATCGACGCGGGTGGTGGGGTCGAGGTTATAGCGCTGGCCGGTGTAGAAGTCATCCACGCCGTGTGAGGGCGCAGTGTGGACGGCACCAGTGCCTTGGTCGGCGGTCACATAGGTGGCGAGGACGCCTAGCACGTCACGAGTGAGGAAAGGATGCTGGAAGGTTGAGCGGTCAAGAGCTGCGCCTTTGAATTGGGCGAGTTCAGTGGTTTCGCCTAATTCGGCGGCGACAACGACGTCGGTGGCCAATTCGGCAGCAATGATGTAGACCTGATCGCCTGCTTCAAGTGCCACATATTCGAAGTCGGGATTAAAGGCGACGGCCATGGACGCTGGGAGGGTCCATGGGGTCGTGGTCCAGATGATGGTGTAGACCTTGCGGCCGGCGAGGGCTGGGTGGATGGCCTCGGGGTCGGAGGTGAGCTTGTAGCGAACGTAGATGGAGGGGCTGGTGTGCATCTCGTACTCGACCTCGGCCTCGGCGAGGGCGGTGCGGTCGTGGATGCACCAGTAAACGGGCTTGAGTCCGCGGTAGACGAAACCCTTCTCGAGAAAGCCATAGAAGGCTTCGAGGGTGCGGGCTTCGTAGTCGCGGGACATGGTCTTGTAGGGCTTGTCCCAACGGCCGAAGCAGCCGAGGCGCACAAGCTGCGAGGTTTGCAGGTCAACATACTTCTGGGCATAGGCGCGGCAGGCATCGAGGACGGCCGGAACCGGCATCTCAAGCTTTTTACGGCCGAGTTGCTCATCGACTTTGATTTCGATGGGCAGGCCGTGGCAGTCAAAGCCCGGAACATAGGGCGAATCGAAGCCGGCCATGGTCTTGGATTTGACTACGAAGTCCTTCAAGCCATGGTTAAGCGCGTGGCCCAGGTGCATGGGTCCATTGGCGTAAGGAGGGCCATCATGAAGAATGTAGGGTGGACGACCGCGCCCGGCTTTGCGGAGTTCGGCGTAGAGGTCCAGTTCTGCCCAACGAGCCAACCGAAGCGGTTCATTCTGGGGCAGATTGGCCTTCATTGGAAAGGCGGTTTGCGGCAAGGTAAGGGTCGCCTTCAATTCCGGCGCAGAAGACATCTTGACTCCATGGGATGATTCGAAGTTGCTCTATTCCAGTGTAAATGGGCGGGGGAGAGATTTTGGGTAACAAGTACGCTGCTCGCTCGTCTATGTTGTTAATGGGAAGTGCGCCCTGGAAGGATTGTGGAAGTTTGAAGCAGGGTGCAAATCGAGACAAGACAAGGTCGGGCTTTGTCGAGCATAATGGACGGATGGGCTGTGAGGGCGGGTGGATTCCCTCTGCGCGGCTCCAGATCATCAACGCTTCAATACCCATGGAAAACGATCCATCTATGTCTGACACGAAGGCGCAAGCCGCGTCCCTGACGGGGGACCACGAATTCGATGGTTTTCTCGGGAAGGCCTTTGAGGAAAAGCCTATCTGGGCGGGACTCTACGAGAGCGTCCGCGACGTGTTTTTCCCGGTGAAGCTTCCGCCGCTGGAGTTGACCTCGCAGCCAATTCCTGTCCCGGACCGGATGGCGGTGAAGCCGAATCCTTGGGCCATTGGCATCTCGACTGCCGTGAACGGGGCGATATTGCTGGTGGTCCTGTTCTTTGTGGGCAGGGCGGTTGTAAACGCAGTCACCAAGCCCAAAGAAGTTGCGACCGACCTGAATTTGACTGAGTTTGACGCGCCTAAGAACAAGGTTTCAATGGGCGGTGGCGGTGGCGGTGGCGACAAGAGCCTGGAAGATCCGATCAAGGGGAAACTGCCAAAGCTTGAGAAGCAACCGATGACTCCGCCTCAAGTGCCGGTGGTGGAACAACCCAAGCTGGCCATCGAATCCGCCATTGCCGTGCAGCAGGATATCAAGCTGCCAGATAATCCGAATCTACCGATGATCGGCGTTAAGAACTCAGCGAATGTGCAACTGGCCTCGAACGGACAGGGCTCTGGCAGCGGTATGGGAACGGGTTCAGGCGGCGGTCTGGGTTCGGGCAACGGAAATGGATACGGGCCAGGTGAAGGCGGCAATACAGGCGGCGGGTTGGAACGAGTGGGTGGACGCGTCTCCGCACCAGTTGCGTTAAACAGCGTTGAGGCGGAGTTCTCTGACGAGGCGCGCCGGGCTAAGTATCAGGGCGTCTGCCTAATCTCACTGATTGTGGATGCGCAGGGAAATCCGCAGAACCCGAGGGTGGTTCGCGCGTTAGGAATGGGACTGGATGAGAAAGCGCTGGAAGCGGTTCGCAAGTACAAGTTCAAGCCTGCGATGAGGGACGGGAAGACGCCGGTGCCGGTGATGATCACGGTCGAGGTGAACTTCAGACTGTACTGACAAGCAAAAGATTTTGAGCAAAGGGAGCGAAGCGCGTCGGCGCTTCGCTCTTTCGTTGTACGCCGTGCATGATTGACAGCTTGGAGGTGCAAGTGCTCTTGACATCCTGATGGGGAGAAGTGGTAGCGAAGTGCAAGGGCGTCATCGGGAGGTGGGGTCCGAAGCAAGCGCGGAGCACAGACGCGAGCCGATGGACAAGAACCGGATATGGGGCCTGCGGCGCCGGACGAGCGGGTAACGGATCGCAAAGTCCAC
>Ga0187847_10000568_pt1 | contig 39756 bp, 33 predicted proteins | sample June2016WEW_4_10_FD_132458 | JGI IMG/M metagenome (GOLD analysis project Ga0187847, IMG submission 132458) | Peatland microbial communities from SPRUCE experiment site at the Marcell Experimental Forest, Minnesota, USA - June2016WEW_4_10 | ecosystem: Environmental > Terrestrial > Soil >...
ACGGGGATGAGGTCCTGGAGGTGGGTGCGGTACTCGTCGAGGGAAGCATCGTGCCAGCGGCTGGGGGGCGTGGGCGGGGGGGCGGTGATGGGGTTCTCGGCGCGAGCGGGCGCGGCGGCGAGAACGGAGGCGAGGACGGTTGCGGCGAAAGTTGCGAGGGCCGGGCGGAGGGTCATAAGGGCGGGGCCTCGGTGGGTGCGGGGGCGACGACGGGCGCGGGGAGTCCTTCTCGTTCTGGAGGGGCGAGGTCTGCGGTCATTCCGGCGGATTGCATCAATCTCTCGATGTCGTAGCCTTCACGGCGTATGCGCTGATCATAGTAGAGAACGGTGAAGATGATCCCATAGAGGGGAGTGAAAACCAGGTAGATAAGGAAAGACGCCAAGCCGGTGAGGGCGGCGACAGCCAGGAGACTGTGGGTCAGGAGCGGAATCGCGGGCTTGAGGAACTGGATCAACTGCGTAGCGCCAAAATTGATCGCGATGGCGAGCGAGGCGGGCAGGGCGTAGCCCAGGATAATCCTCCATCGGCCGCCTTCGCTGAGCTGGATGCCACGATCGATCGCTTTGCCGGTAGACAGGTCTTCGATTGCGGATGCAGGGACGGCGAGAGCATAGCGCGAATACAGATAAACGCATGGAAGTGCGCTAACGGTGATGAGAGCGACATGCAGATAAGTATCGGTTATCAGTACAGCCGATAAAGCACCATCAATGATTACGGCGGGAATGATGGGCCAGAACGAATAGAGTCCCTGAAGGAAGGTGATCGCGACAAATCGGCCAACTTTCGATACATATGGGAGATAGGCGGAGCGAATTGTAATGTCGTCTCCGAAAAGAGCTTTGGAAGTGACGAGGCACGTTGCGGCAGTGGCGATTACTCCAATCACGATGTCGGCCAGCCAGAACACGAACGTGGCGAGGTAGGTTGCAACCATCAGGCCCCTGGGCAGGGCGGACGGGCCGTCTGCGGCTTTGAGGTAGACGGATGCTGCCTCCAGACCAAGTTGCGCGATGCCGGGGATGAAAGCGATTCCGACAAAGGTAAGGAATCGTGCGCGAAGCAAGTCTATGGACCGGTCAAGACTTGCACCAAGGGTCATGGGCTGGAGCGGTTGTGCCATGGTCTCGTCCCAATGTTACCGGTACTGGTTGAAGTTCGTGGAATTTCGTGCTTATCGCAGTAAGAGTGTGACAAGCACGGGCGTGCGGCATTCATGCAGGCACTCCTGCTGATGGTGGCTTGGACGGCGGGGTGTCGTGGCGTAGGCGTTGATCGTGGTAAATGACGGCGAGCGTCGTGGTGAGTCCGGCCCAGGAGAGAGCGATGTACAGCAGGAAGCCAACGAGTGCGCAGAGTCCAACAAAGCCGATGGCGGTGTAGCCCAGCGGGGAAGCGAGCGGGATATTCAAGGCCATCCCCACGAGGGCGAAGATGAATCCGAGTGCACCGAGCACTACAAAGAGCACCATCGTGAATACATAACATGCGACATAAATAACCAGCAGCACCACAAAGATGCGCCCCTTTGCGCCGCTGGTGAGTTGATTGCTGCGCCTGAGTGCTGCACTGGCGGTGAGCCCCTCGACGACGCAGGCTGGGAACGCGAGCGCAAAGCGAAGCACCATGAGGATGCCGAAGACCAGGGCCGCGAAAAAGAGCAGCATCCCCAGCATGATGACAATAACCACGGCGACACCTGGGTTAGGGTTTCCGAGGGTGAGCATTGCCGCCCCGCCAAACGTTGACAGCTCGATGACCAGCGCGGGGAGGAAGGTAATGGCGTACAAGAGGATGAGCAGCCAGAGATAGCGGGCGGCGTGGTCGCGCGCTTCGCGCCATGCTTCGCCCATGGAGATGGAAATGCCCAGGTCGGCCTGCGTGGCCGCTCGCGTTGCGGCTGCCAAATAGAGGGCGAAGACACACGAACTGATCAAGGTGCAGATAAGGAAGAGCGGCAGAGTGACTGCAGGATTGAACTGGTGAGCGAGGCTTTCGCGGTCTGGCGGCTTGGGAAAATGGCGGAAGAAAGGAATCATGAAGACAGCCTCAACCGCCGCCACAGTCAAAAAGGAGATGAAGGCCGGTACCCCTCCCAGGCCAATGAAAAGCCGTAGATGGGAGCGCACGAGCCGGAAGGTCCGTTCGAGAACCTGGCTGATAGTCATGGGGCCGCGGTAAGCTGGCCCGGGAAATACAGGATTGGGATATTGGCTCATACCGATCCTTCCGATGGTGCTGGTGGCGGTTGCGGAGATTGCTGAAGAACGCCCAGTGGCTGGGCTTCGGGTTGCGGTGGCGCGGGAACTTCGAGGCCGGCGCGCTGCATCATCCACTCGATGTCGAAGCCTTCACGGCGTATGCGCTGATCATAGTAGAAGAGGGTGATGGCGATGGGGTAGAGGGGACCGGTCAATACGGACAGTGAGGCGCTCAGCAGGTAGTCCACGAACTGATACAGCGGTTGGCCGGAGAGTCTCGCATATTTCCCATGAAAAAAGAGAATGACGGTGATCCAACGCAAGAGCATATGAAACCCGATTGCCAATCCAACACCGAATATCGAAACAGCGAACCATGCGGCCATGATGCGAAGGCGGGCATCCCGGGTGAGCTTCCAGCTTCGAGTCAAAGCTCTCCATCCGTTGAATGGCTCAAGGGCGGCTACGGGAATGGCTAATGAAAGGCAGGAACTTATCCAGGCGAAAAGTGCCACGCCGCCAAGGATTGGCGAGAAAAGAACAAGACCAACGAGAATGACATCTCCCTTGTCGTCGAAGGCGCCGGTTGCGTATTCAATGATGGCCACCAACATGATTGCCCCAACGGTGATGGCCTCTGGAATAAGCAGTTGCGCGGTTATTTTCAGGAATGCGATCCAAAGAAAAGTTCTCCATCGTGACAGAGCGAATTGGAGTGCAGCTCGCATGGATGTTGCCTGATCGAGAGTCGCGCCTGAAGCGATTTTGACGAAGACCGGAAAGATGAGCAGGCCCACAAACGCCGCGAAATGATAGTGCAGAAGAGACCGAAAAAAGCTCCAGAGAATCTCCTGGCCTTTTTGGTCGGCGGCGGGGTTCTGCGATTGAGGGAACCACCTGTTGTCTGAGAGCCCGATGGCCATCAGTGCGAGGGCGGGAACGGAGGCGATGCCGAAGAAGACAAGGAATCGCGACCGGTAAATCTGGAGGGTCCGGTCGAGGATTTCGCCGAGATTCATGGGGCGGAGTGGTTCCATCATTCGGCCCCCTTTCGCGTTTAATGCGTCGAAGCGGGGCGGATCCAGATGGCGCTGCCGCCGCCGGGAGCCATTTGGATGTCGAGCATAGTGGTTTTGTCGACGGGCATTTTGGTGATGACAGTGTGGGTGGGCTCCTTGTCGGCGTCGGGGGCGTCGGCGTAGATCTCGGCTATGAATTTCCCGTCGCCGAGGAAGGTGAGGGGAAGGCGGACGCCGCGGTCTTCCCAGTTGGTGATGGAGCCAAGGTACCAGTCCGGGCCGCTGCGCCGGGCAACGGTGATCCATTCCATGGGAGCGCCGCCGAGGACTTCGACGTCGTCCCAGGTGGTGGGGACCTGCTTTATAAAGTCGAAGGCCTGCTGGCCCTGGTAGTGCTCGGGATAGTCGGCGACCATTTCAAATGGGCTTTCGAAGACGACGAAGAGAGCGAGCTCATGGGCGCGGGTGCCGAGGCCCATGGGCATGTTGTTGCGAGCGATGAACGTCTCGCGCGTGGCGTTGCCGAAGGCTCCGGGGGTGTAGTCCATGGGGCCGGCGAGCATGCGGGTGAAGGGCAGTGTGGTGTTGTGGACGGGGTTGGTGCGGGCGCTCCACTTGAGATATTCCTTGCCCATGACGCCTTCGCGGGTGATGAGGTTGGGCCAGGTGCGGCGCAGGCCATCGGGTTTGTATGCGCCGTGGAAGTCGATCATGAGGTGGTTGGCGGCCGCGTACTCGACGACGCGGTGATAGAAGCCGACCATCTGCTGATCGTCGCGATTCATGAAGTCGATTTTGACGCCGGCGATGCCCCACTTCTGGAAGAGAGGAAAGGCTGTGGGCATGTACTTGTCCACCGAGGTCCAGTGCGACCAGAGCCAGATGCGAACGTTCTTCTGCCTGGCGTAGCGGAGCAACTCGGGCATGTTGACTTCGGGGACGACGTGGGTGATGTCGGCGACGGCGGCGTAGTCGTCAGGGCCAGTTCGATTGGCGACGGCCCAGCCGGCATCGATGAGCATGTAGGGGAAGCCGGAGGCGGCGGCGAAGTCGATGTAGTGCTTCATGGTGTCGGTGTTCATGCCGGTTTTGAAGCTGACGCTGGGAGCGGCTTGACCCGACCACCAGTCCCATGCCGATTTTCCGGGGCGAATCCAGGAGGTGTCCGCGATTTTTGAGGGCGGGTTGAGGTTGAGAACGATGTTGGATTCGATGAGTCGGCCGGGCTGATCGCCGACGATGAGGACACGCCAGGGGGTGTGGAACGGGGCGGTGGTTTCGACGGCAACGCCGGGCAGGTCGATGCGGGGCGAGAGCTCGGCGCGGACGGTGTTGCCGTTGGAGGCTTTGCGGAGATACATGCCGGCGTAGTTGTCGATGTTGGCTTCGGTGATGGCGACCCAGCCTACGCCCGGCTCTTCGGCGAGCAGGGGCATGCCGATGAGCCAGTCCTTGTGGAGGCCGCTCGAGAGGCGCTGCTGATACTCGTCTTCCCAGGAGGACTGGAAGCCATCGAGAATGAGCGGGTAGGTAGTGGCGTCTTTGGCGTAGGAGAACTCGGTCAGCTCGTGGGCGATGTGCACTTCTTTGAGGGAGGATTGAGGAGGGACGAGATAGCGGAAGGCGACGCCATCGTCGAAGACGCGGACTTCGATGGTGAGCTTGCGGCCTGAGGGGTCCTGAAAATCGGCGTGGACGGCGTTGTAGTGGTTGCGGACCGTGCTGGTTTTGCCGACGGGGATGGAGTAGGTCTCGTCCGTGGTGCTGGTTTGTGCGCCAGCGCTGCGCATGCCCGGGCCGAATGCGGGCTGGCCGGTGATGTCGAGGCCGAGATTGGATTTGGCAATGAGGGGTTTGCCGTGGAACTCGACCGAGTAACGGATTGGGGGTTGAGGCGGCGGGTCCTTGGCGACCAGCGTTCGGATGTCGGGCGGAGGAGCTTCGTAGAGGAAGAAGACGATCTGTCCGTTGGGCGAGACGACCTGGATGGGCGGAGCCGGTGCCGCCTGGGCAGGCATGACCGGGGGAACGGGCTTGTCCTGAGCGGTTGCGGCTTCAATACCGAAGAGCAGGAGGAGGCTGAACAGAGCAGGACGCAGACGGACCATGGCTTTCTCCAAGCAAAACAGATTGGATTAAAGGCGCGATCGAATCAAACTCCCGGGCATGCGCCAGTATAGCTTCACCCCGGCATCGAGGACCGCACCGGCAGATTCATGCGGGGTGTTGTGGATCTGACGGGACATGGGACGGCGGGTCGACGGATGGTGCAGGCTGGGCTGAATGGAGGGATGCAGGGTGAGTGGGCGGCTCGAACTGTGCGCCTGGCTCCGGTTCAGGTGCGTTCGGGAATGGGGCCGGGCTCTCGGGCGGGAGCGTGGCGGATTCGGCCTGGGTCGACGGAACTGGTGCGGGCGCAGAGAGGCCGGCGGCCTGCATCATCCATTCAATGTCGAAGCCTTCCTTGCGGACGCGCTGGTCGTAGTAGAGGAGGGTGATGCCGGCGGCCAGGATGGGGCCGAGGAAGGTGTTGGTGAAGAAACCGATGACTTGCGAAAGAGCGGTGAGACCGGGTCCGAGTTGGCCGTGATTCTTGACTACGCCGACGATGGTGAAGATCTGGGTGACGAGAACCAGCGCGAACTTGATGACGCCAATCAGCAATGCCAGGACGAAGATGCGCCAGCGCGCGCCCTTGCTGAGATCGATGGCGCGGCGCAGGGAGGCGCGGGCTTTGGTGTTCTCCACCACGCAGGCGGGCAGGGCCAGCGCGTAGCGGAGGCTCATGAATATGGTGTAGGCTCCGATGGGCAGAAGCAACAGCATGAACACCAGGGCGGAGATGGCAATGATGATGGCCGTCTGCGGATCGGGCTGGGGAGGCGGCGCTCCGGGTTGGACGCTGAAGATTTTTCCATAGAAGCCCAGAATGCCGAAGAATGCGATATAGAGCACTACAAAGGGCGTCCACACGACAAAGAAAGTGATGGTCATGAGCCACAGATAGCGGCCCACGCGCGGCAGCACGGTGGCGTAAGCTCCGCGGATGGTGGCGGGTTGGCCCAGGTGAACCCAGGCGACGGCGCGGCAGATGGCGGCAACCGAGGCACCGAAGAGCAGAAAGAGGACCAGCATTTCAAGCGCGCCCGTGCCCAGCGTGATCCAGATTGCGGCGCCGGTCACGTGGAGATTCTTCAGCAACATTCCCAGGCCGATGAGGAGCAGGTTGAGGACCAGTGCCACGCCGGCATACGGGACGAAGATACCTGCGAAGAGGACAAAGTTGTTGCGGTAAAGCTCGGCTGTTCGGTCGAGGATTTCGCCGAGGGTAAGCGGGCGGAGGTTGATTTCCATGCGGGACTCCCGGAAATTGTTCTGTATGCGCTTGCGGGGATACTAGCACAGAGAAAACCCAAGTGCCGTGAGCAGGTTGCTAAGAGTGGCACTCGAATTAGTAAACAAATAACTAGCGGCCAATGCTTGGGGTAAACTGGTGTCCCAAGAGATGGAAGAGCTTCGCACGTCGGTCAACGACCTCGCCAAGGCCTGTGCCCGCTCCGCAGATGCCGCGGAATGGGCCGAGTTTCTGCGCCGGTGCACGCCGTTGGCATCGCTGGTGGCGTTGCGTGTTTCGCGGTCCTGGGTGAGCTTCTCTTCTCCCGCCACGGTGAATGATATTGTGCAGGAGATCTTCATGAAGCTGTGCGAGCAGGAGCGCCGCATTTTGCGGGAGTTTGAGCCGCGCGGCGAGGACTCGTTTCTGGGCCTTCTGCGAATGGTTTCCGCCTCCGTGGCAAATGACTATTTCCGGCGCACCCACTCAGCGAAGCGGGGTGGCAAGGTAGTAACCATGGCACTGGCCGAGGAAGGCGCACCGGGGCCGTCGGCGAGCGTGCTGCCGACGGCTGGGCTGGAGCAGCAAATATTGCTGGCACAACTCGACCAGAAGCTGCGTTCTGCGCCTGAGGTGATCTGCGAACGGGACCGCGCCCTGTTCTGGCTCTATTACCGGCAGGGGCTTACCGCTGAGGAAATTGCCGGGCTTGCCGGAGCGGGTCTTACCCCGAAAGGCGTGGAAAGCGCGCTGCGGAGGGTGGCTAAGTGGTTGAGGGGAGAAGTAGAAAGGCAGAAGTCAGAGAATCCCGCGGAATCCGGATAGACGAACCAGGAGTTTAATGAAAGGAATGTTTTCCGAAATGCCGTTAGACAGTGTGTAGACATGAATAACGACTCAAATCCGAAACGCCCGTCGGACTCATCAGCAGACCCTCTTGCCCGGGCGCTGGAGGAACTGATGGAAAACCGATTGTCCCAGTGCCTGGCACCTGAGTGGCAGAGAACAAGTGTGGCCAATAACGGCCAATGTCCTAAGCCGGACGAATGGCTCCCCCTGCTCGGCGGCGACCCGCGCGCGGCGGACGACGCGAATCTTGATGCACTGCTGGCGCATGCGGCCGAGTGCGGCAAATGCGCGGCGCATCTACGCATGCTGACTGCGGAACCTTCTGAACAGGAAGCGACTGAACTAGCCGTGCTGGTTTCGGCCTCGCACGAGTGGCAAAGGAAACTGGCCGCTGATCTTGCCCGCACACCGATTCATAAACTTCGCCCCATGGGGATTGACCGCCTGAGGGCGTCCAAGATCTATCTCTGGACGGGCAGCGCCATGGCGGCATCGCTAATGATTGGCGCCGTGTCCTTTTTCTGGTGGCAGCGCGCAAATTCTCCGGAACGGTTGCTGGCTGAGGCTTATAGCCAATCGCGCACCTACGACCTGCGCATGCCGGGTGCGGGCTTTGCCGAAGTGAACCACGAAACACATATGCGGGGCGGCGGAACGGTGCATGAATCGTCGCGCCTGCTGGATGCGCGCGCCCGCATCGAACGCCAACTGGAAAATGCACCGGAGGACCCGCACTGGCTTGAACTAGAAGCCCGCGCGGATATCCAGGAAGAAAAGTTCGATCCCGCAATCGAGATTCTGGACCACCTGCTGGCTACGGAACCTGTGACTGCCGGACTGCTGGTGGACGATGCGAGCGCATACTTTGAGCGCGGCTCCTCGACGGGCAGCGAAAGCGACCGTGTAACGGCTTTGGATAACCTGCGCCGCGCCGATGAACTTGCCCCCGACGATCCGTTGGTACTGTTCAACGAGGCGGTTGTGATGGAAGACCGTGGCCAGGCGATGAACGCCGTCGAGACCTGGAACCGGTATCTGAAGTTTGAGCGGGACCCCCGCTGGCTGGCCGAAGGCCATTCCCGGCTGCAGGCGCTGGAAGAGAAGCTGAATCAGTTGAAGACGCATCAGGGCCGGATGGGCCAGCATCCTGGGACCTCCCCGGCCATGCATACACCGGTAGCTTGAATCTTCCGGCGCTGGACTTCGACCTCCGCTACAATGATTGTGCAATTCAACCTGCCGGATTTCGGTTCCGGGTGTCACTAAGTGAATGATCCGAGGAGCAGCCAATCCCCCGCGGCTGGGTCCTGGGTTACTGTCTCAAACAACCCAGAAAAACGCGAAGGAGAGTAGGCATAGCTATGTCCGGAGTAATTCCAAGAACACACAAATTCAACGCCGAAGCGAAGGTGCTGGAGGGTAACTTGCGCCAGCCCTTGGCCCAGAAGGTTCCAACCCAGGCCCGTGCCGTGCTCGACTCCGCAGGCGGATACGGCGTCCAGCACACCACCGACTACCGCCTGGAGGGACTCATCTCTTTGCGTGCGGGACACAGCCAGGTGGCGGGCAATCCCGGGACAAAACCCGGCCATGGTTGGAGCACACTGGTTACCAGCGTCATCGAAGACCTCAACATTCTTCAGGTGGTCACGGCCGATCGCGTGGTGGCGCAGATCATCACTGAACACCCTCTCGATGGCTACGTGCCCACGATTTCCTTTCTCGGCACACGGTTCGAGAACCTGCGCGTTGCGGGCCATCCGGTCCATCTGGATCTGAATCTTGACCTCTGTGGCCCCAAGCCCGCGAACGATGGCTGCTACATCCGCGAACCGAACTTCCTGAAGCGTGTCTCCAATCAGTACAGCAGCATCCTTGAAACCGAAGATCTTCCAGACGACCTCCGTGAAACGTACAATCGACTTGCATCTTCTTTGGGGAAGACGGAGAGTGTCGAATGCTCGTTGGTCAACCAGGCGACTGGATCCCATCCTGGGCATTCCTGTGGCCACATCATCCGGATCCCCGAGTTCGGCACCATTACCCTGGCGAAGCTGAAAGTAACCCAGGAGGATCCCAACCCGGAGACGGGCTGCCTCACGAAGACCACCGTGACATTGACGATGGTCGATCTGAAGCTGGGCTGCGTGATCGACGCGGATATTCCGATCGGGACAGGGTCGACGAACGGATCGACCTGGCCGTAGACCGGTTGTCCTTCCAAGAATCTCAAAGGGGAACGGGCAGCGGTTCGGAATCGGAAGGTGTCTGGGGTCGGTTTATCGGTGTGTGGCATCGGTTCCGGCTCCGGGCGTTCCCCTACGCTTTGGTGTTGGTCCTAGTGCTGCTGGTTCCTCTCGAAGACTCACGCCCCGGCGAGGCGCAGGCCAAGTATGACCACGCCTGGCGGCTCTTTCTCCGTGGCGACCTGGTAGGGACTCAGCAAGAAGCCGAACAGGGTGCGAAAGAATTCCACCTAGCCGATCCTGCATTGGCTTCGCAATTTCAACTTCTTGAAGCAGAGTCCATGCTCTTCCGCGGCATGTATCCCGAAGTTCTGCATCTCCTTGCCAACTACCGCCCGCCTTCCAGCAATCCGGAAGGAAGCATCCGTAAATTGACGATGGAGTCCGTTGCCCTGACCCGTCAGCAACAGCTTTCCGCGGCGGACCAAACTCTGACGCAGGCTGAAGGCCTCTGCAAAACCGCAGACTATGCGGCTTGCGGCGATGTGCTCGGGGCGCGTGGCATCCTTGCCAGCAAACTGGGAAGACTGGGAGAGGCGCGGCAGTACTTTCTAAAGAGCTTTGACTTTGCCCGGCGCCGACGCGATCCATTTTCGGAAGGCGGCGCAGCCTTGAATCTGGGATTTGCCGCAATGCAAATCGATCACTACGACGAGGCGGTGGATTGGCTGCAGTCCGCGTATCGAGCTGGCATGGAGATGGGGGCGGACGAACTAGTGCAGATCACCTCCGGTAATCTCGGCTGGGCATACTACCAGTTGGGAGATGGCGAACGGGCGCTGCCCCTGTTTCTTGAAGCGGAGAAACTCGCAGCAAAACTCGGAGACATCCGCAACGAGCTTAAATGGATCACTACTGCTGGCTACGTCTATCGGGATACCGGAGATTTAGGCCGTGCAGCGCAGTCTTATAGCCGGGCACTAGCTTTGGCAAAACATATCAATAGCAAGGAAGACATCCAGGACGCGTTGGAAGACCTAGCCCAGATTTCAGTGGTGACTGGAAAGCTGGATGAGGCAAGTGCCTACATCGATCAGGTAGCTCCGATGGAGGAGGTTGACGGCCGTCACCCTACCGCGTATTTAGTGCTGACCCAGGGAGAATTGGCCGCTGCGCGATACCAGAACCAGCAGGCCGAAGCGCGATTCCGCGCGGTTCAGAACGATCAGGCAAGCCCAACCACAACACGGCTGGAGGCTGGAAATGAGCTGGCTGTACTCCTGGAGCGGGAAGGCAATAACAAGGGCGCGGAGGGTACATACAAAACCACGCTGGCTGCTTTCGAGTCGGCGCGGGCGCAGGTTAAGAACGAAAACCTGCGACTTCCATTCTCCGCCAACGCCACGCGCATCTACGACCGTTACATACATTTCCTCGTCCAGCACGGCAGGAGCGATGAGGCATTGGTCATCGCCGACCAGAGCCGCGCACGGACGCTGGAGCAAGGCCTGGGGATGGCGGCGGGCAAAGCTTCTTTTCGGCCGGCGATGATTAATCCTCGCCAGATTGCAAAGACCACGGGCGCCACGATGTTTTTTTACTGGCTGGGTCAGGATCAGTCCTATCTTTGGGTCATCACGCCTGCAAAGGTCACGCTGATTCCGCTTCCAGCGCAATCTGAGATTGTTGACCGCGTGGAGCGCTACCGGAAGGTTGTGCTGGCCATGAGGGACCCTCTGGAAACCGGGGATGAGGACGGGCAGGCACTCTACAAGTTGCTGGTAGCCCCGGCATTGAGCCACTTCCGCCCCAACACGCCGATCTTGATCCTGACTGATGGGGCTTTAAGCCAATTGAATTTTGACACGCTGTTGGCGCCCGGCCCGAATCCGAACCATGATTCGCAGGATGCAGAGTCCGACCTGAACATCCATTACTGGATCGAGGACGCTACCCTGCTTACAGCTCCATCGCTGGCCATGCTCGCCGTGGCAAAGCCTGTGCACGATACGGAGCGAAGTCTGCTGCTTCTGGGCAGTCCTGTTTCGCCCAGTGAGGACTATCCAAGCCTTCCGTTCTTCGGGTTTGAGATGACCCGCATTCAAAGGCACTTCGGCGCGTCTCATACCACTGTGTTTGCGGGGCAACAAGCTACTCCCTCGGCTTACCTTTCCAGCAATCCGATACGGTATTCCTACATTCACTTTGTTTCTCATGCCGTTGCCAGCCGCACCGATCCCCTGGACTCGGCGATCATCCTCTCCGGCGCCAAGACAAACGAGGGCGATTTCAAGCTGTACGCCCGCGACATTATGAAGCGTCCCATCGATGCGCGGCTGGTCACCATCTCCGCCTGCAATGGCAGCGGTACACGCTCGTATGCCGGAGAGGGATTAGTGGGCCTGTCATGGGCGTTTCTTCGTGCCGGCGCGCATAGTGTCATTGGCGCATTGTGGGAAGTGAGCGACGACTCGACTCCGCGCCTGATGGATGCTCTCTACCAGGGCATTGAGGAAGACCAGACTCCCGCGGCCGCGCTCCGGCAAGCCAAGCTTGCCTTATTGCATTCGCAGACAAAATTCCGCGTGCCATTCTATTGGGCTCCATTTCAGCTTTATACGAGGCAATAGGTCGAGGCATCTCAGCTTAATTCGCGGGTGTGGTGGGCGCGATGGGAAAATTCTGCCTGACTCCGAACGGCTTTCGCCTGCAAAATGCTATGCTGAGTTGCCATGCGGGCCTACTATTTTCTACTGATCGCGCTGGGCTTTCATGCAGTGGCGGGGCAAACGGAGAAGCCTGCCGCACCTGCCGGAGCGATCGAATTTCTGCGCGCGGGCATTGCCGCCCAGCAGCATGGCGATAATCGATCCGCGATTGAGAGTTTTCGAAAGGCATTGACGCTTCAGCCGAAGATGGCGGAGGCGCACGCAGCGCTTGGAGAGGCATTGGCCGCGATCGGGCAGTTGGACGAGGCGATCGACCAGGACTTGCAGGCGCTGGCGATTGCTCCCGACAAGACTGCTGTGCGCATGAACTTAGCGACGGCCTATTTCAAAAAGAACGACTTGGCAAACGCTCGCGAACAGGGCGAAGCGCTTCATACCGCCGCGCCGAGCGACGTAGCCGCTGCAGTGCTGCTTGGTTCTGTCTACATCAAGATGGGAAGAGAGGCGGAGGCGGTGGATTTGCTAACCCCGATGGAGCAGGGCCGCGAGAGCAACATGGAGCTCGAATATGTGCTTGGTTTCAGCTTGATCCAGCTCGGGAGGGACAAGGAGGGCGTGCCGCGCATGGAGAAGGTAGCGCAGGCAAGGCACTCGGCCAGCGCCTACGTGGTTGCCGGCGCCTCACTGCTGCACAACGGGAAAATGGTAGGCGCCCGCGCCGACCTGGATGCGGCGATGAGCCTGGATCCGACCATTCCCGGACTCGCGACCATGGCGGGTCAGGCACGGTACGCGATGAAAGACATGGCGGCATCGAGGGCGGCGTTCCAGGTCGCGCTGCGCGCCAACCCCGCGGACCCAACCGCCAATCTCGACCTGGGAGCGATACGGCTGGCAGAAGGGGATTATGAGAACGCTCGACCGCTTCTTGAACTCGCATTGCAGCTGCAGCCCAAGCTTCCGCTGGCCCGCATGGAAATGGCGAAGCTGGATGCAGTCACGGGACGCTACGCCGAGGCTGCGGCGACGCTGGAGGATCTGGTCAAAGCCGAGCCAAACTGGGTTGACGCGCACTGGGAGCTGGCTTCTGTGTATACCGAACTGAACCGCCCCGCCGACGGCAGGCGGGAACGGATGATTGCCCAGGAGCTGAGGGCGAAGGCTCAGGATGCTTCGAAGGATCACAACACGCCATAAGCAAGAGGTCCGCCGGCAACGCAAACGACTTAAGGCGGACTTGGTCGCCAGGTTTTGGTGGAGTTTGTGTGCTCCTAGGAGCATGGAAATGTTGTAGGCTTTCTGCTGCCATGAAAAACACTCGCAAGAGCATCGTTTATCTTGCCTCATTGCCGTTCCTGATTCCGACCGCCGCGAAATTGCACGCACAAATGGCTTCTCCGGCGATGGACAGAGCGGACCAGCCGTTTTCCTACTTTTCAAAACCGACGGACGAGATCGGCGTGATTGACGCCGAAGCAGCCACGGAGATTACGCCTGAGGGCTATCTGCGGACCGGCTACGGGGAGTTGATGTTCTTCGCTGGGCCGGAGCTGGAGCCGACAAGCGTGCGCAGCCGGACCCTGGAGGACGGGCATTCTCCGATTGTCCATTACAGCTTTGAGCGCGACGGTGTGAGCTATGCCTTCACGATGTTTGCCATGACGCGGGACGTCCAGAACGGCGAACCGGAGGGCCCGTTGGTGAACTTCATCCGCGTGAAGATGAAGAACGATGGCAGGCAGACGACACGAGCGATTCTGGCCACGGGCATGCGCTACGATGCGCCCAACAATACCGGTGCTTCGCATGGAGACAACCGATTCACGCGGCCTCGTGAGGGGAAGGTCCGCGGCAATTACCGGCAGATTGGCGAGAGGTTCAGTCCGGATTGGGTCTACTCGTTTTCTGCCACAGGCTTTTTACGCGATGGACGGTTGCTTTACACATTTCCCGAGGGCTACGCGGAGCGCGGGTTTACGCTTCATGGGCGCTATAACTACCCGCAGGACATCAGCAAGCCCACGAAACTCGAGGTGGATCCGACGGTGCCGGTGGGAGTCGTGACTTACTCCGATTTGCTGAAGCCGGGCCAGGAAAGGGTGCTGGACTTCAAAATGCCGGTGGTTCCCACGGACGACGCGGCGACGATTGCGTCGATGGGGCAAGCAAGTTTTGACGGGGCGTATCGGCAGACGGTTGATTTCTGGGCGAAGGTGGTGGGCCAGGGCATGCAGATCAGCTTACCGGAGCAGAAGCCGGTGGATACGTTTTATGCCAGCCTGGTTTACGACCTGATCGCACGCGACCATATTGGCGATGATTACATTCAGACCGTCAACAAGCTGCACTATCACGAGTTCTACCTGCGAGACGGCGCGGACATTGTGCATAGCTACGATGTGACGGGTTACCCGGAGATTGCGGAGCAGGACCTGAGGTTCTTTGCTAAATCGCAGAAGCCGGACGGGAATTTTCTTTCGCAGCCACAGCAATACGACGGGTGGGGAGAGGCTGTATGGGGCTACTCGCAGCACTACCATATAACTCGCGACAAGGCTTTCGCTGAATGGGCGCTGCCGCAGATTGACCGGGCGGTGGACTGGCTGAAGCAGGCGCGGGCGGCCGATCCGCTGCATATTATGCCGGCGAGCGACGTGCGCGACAACGAGTTTGTACCGGGGCATTTGACCGGGTATAACTTCCTGGCGTTGAGCGGGCTGAAGCTGGCGATCCAGATGGCCGGCGAGACCGGGCATGCCGAATTGGCGGGGAAGTGGCAGCAGGAATACGACGATTATCGACCGGCGTTTTTCAAGGTACTGGATGAGCGGACGAAGGAGGACAACGGGTATATTCCTCCAGCGCTGGATGGACAGAAGGGTGGTTACGACTGGGGCAATATGCTGGCGGTGGTTCCTGAGCCGACGCTTGAGCCGCAGGACCCGCGCGTGACGGTGACCTTGAAGGCGACGCAGGCGAAGTATGCGGAAGGGATCATGACGTATGCGGACGGCGAGTTTCTGCACCACTACCTGACCATCAAGAACACGCTGACGGAGGTGGTTCGCGGAGACCAGGAGCAGGCGGTACGCGAGTTGTACGCTCTGCTGCTGCACACCAGCTCAACACAGGCCGGATTCGAGTTTGCGATTCTGCCGTGGGGCAACCGCGATTTTACCGACAACCTGGCTCCGCATGGATGGTTCGCCGCGGAGTATCGGACGCTGCTGCGGAACATGATGGTGCGCGAGGAGGGTGACCAGTTGCACCTGCTTTCGGTGGTATCGCCGGAGTGGATTGGGAAAGATAAAACGATTGCGGTGAGCGACGCGCCCACCAGCTTCGGCAAAGTGGAATTCAAGCTGGCGCAGCCGTCGGCGGGCGAGGCGGTGCTTTCGCTCAAGACGGAATTCACAGCGGCGCCCCGGGATATCGTTGTCCATCTGCCGTGGTTTGTAGATGTGCTGAATGCCAGCGCGGACGGCAAGGCGATTCGGGCCGCAAACGGAGTGCTGGCTGTACCGCCGGGCACGAAGGAGATTGTGCTGCATTGGACGGTGAGGCCCACCGCGCCCCACTTGAGTTACGAGAGTGCCGTGGACGATTACAAGGCGGAATACGCGCGGCGTTATGAGACGCTGATGCATGGAGGGCCCGGAGCGAGGTGAGAGCTGGGGTGGGCCTGCAGGATATTGCTATTGCATGTCTTTTACCGGCGTACCCTTGGGAATGTTAGTGATTTCGAACTGGTCGGCGGTCATGGGCGCGTTCTGCTTGACGCTGTCGATGGTGAGAACGATCTGGACCTTATCGAGCGGGCGCATGATGGTGATGGATGAGGGATACTGGATGGAATCGAAGTCCTTGTAGGGTCCGTAGGTCACCTGTGTCACTAGATTGCCTTCTCTGTCGTATATGTCCTGTTGCGATGGCAGGAGATTGTCGCGGTGGAAATACACCACGCGGCGCGTCTCGAGCTGGGCGCTTCCCGGCTTGCGGCGCACGATGGTCAGCTTGTATTCCGGGACCCGATAGAGGTGCTTGCGGGCTGCGTCCTCCACGGTGTTGGTGTCGGCTGTGACCATGTACTCATCGTCTGGTTCCAGGCCGCGCACGACGATGGCATCGAAGAAGAATCCAGGGCGCAGTTTCTCTTCAAGGCTAGCCGTTGCTGTTTTCGCAGCAACGGCATAGGTGCCCCTGTATGCCATGTTGTTGTGAGGGATGTACATGGTGAAATTCTTGCCATCGCCCACAATATCGAACGCCTCGGTGCGAATGACCGGAACCATGCCAAAGACGCGCAGCATCTCAGGCTTCTGCATAAAGACAAGTCCGCCGAATGTGGGCGAATCTTTTTCAAGACCCGCGTTGTCATTGAATTGGCTGGCCTGGATGTCGACCTTGGCATTCAAGGTGTTGAGCGAGGCCCAACGCTTGTTCAACTGCGCGACCAACTCGTCCGGATCAACTGTTTGGGTAAGCGCGGGCGCTTTGGGCACCGGGAGTTTGCGCGTAGTGGGCAGAATGGAGCAACCCGTCAACAAAATGGGGAGCAACAGCGCAGTGGCAGCTTTGGGTCGAAGAGGCGCACTCAATGGCTACCTGCCTTCTTGATGGCGGTTCGATAGCCTGCCACGTTGCGGTTATGCTCTTCAACTGAGGTGGAAAAGAGCGAGTGCCCCTGGGGATTGGCACCTGCGGCCACAAAGTAGAGGTAGTCGGAGTGCGCCGGATCCATGGCCGCGCGCAGCGACTTGATGCCGGGATTCGCAATGGGGCCGGGTGGCAGGCCGGGATGAAGGTAAGTGTTATAGGGGGTGTTGAGCTTCAGATCGCTTTGGTGGATGGCGCCTCGCCAGCGTCCATCGAGCTCGAGTCCATAGATGACGGCGGGGTCGGTCGCCAGCGGCATGTTTTTGGCGAGCCTGTTGACGAAGACGCTGGCCACCAGCGGACGTTCCGCGTCCACCGCCGTTTCACGCTCCACCAGAGAAGCCATGGTCACAACTTTATGCACATTCCCTTTCAATCCCAACTGCTGGGCCTCTGCCCGGAAGCGACGCAACATGGTGGCACAGATCTGCTGCGGTGACGCCTTGCGGGGCAGCCGATACGTGTCCGGGAACAGGTACCCTTCGAGGCTGGTTGCCTTAGGATCCAGATCGGCCACCAGCTTCGCTTGCCCCTTCGCCGCATCGAGAAAACTTTGCCGGGGGCCAAATCCTGCCTGCTCCAGCCGGGCCGCTATGTCAAAGACGCTCGATCCTTCAGGAACGGTAACCGCAATGGTAAAAACATCTCCCCGGGCGATGCGGGCGTAGACTTCGCTGGCCGTGGCTGGGTGGTCAAAGCGGTATTCGCCTGCCCGGAGGCGTCCGCGCTTCAGCCAGCGCAGCAGACCGAAGGCATACTGGCTGCGGATGATACCCGCTTCTTCCAGTTGCTGAGCGATTTGCCTCGTGGATGAGCCCGGCGCCACTTCAACAAAGGTTTCAGCGTGTGGGCCGAAGGGTACAAGGACCAGCCACGCGGCTGCTCCGAAGCCAAGAAGCAGTACGCAAAGAAGCAACAGGAAAGTTCCCGCAGCGCCAGAACTCTTCTTTCTGCTCCCCCGTCTGCGAGTCGCCATTCAATCTTCAGTTACCTTTCTTATGAGTTAAAGACGCGTGAGTACCCCATGAGGATGCTCAAACTTCATTGTATCGGTCTTGATTCGTTAGGGATGGCGGATTCTCCGGCGGGGGCCCCTGCGAGGGTAGTGGGGTTTAAGATCAGGGCCTGGAGACGGAAGATGAAAACGCAGCCGCGCTATCTGGGCCTGGACGTGGGCAACCGCCGGATAGGCGTGGCCGTGACGGACGAATTGGGCCTCACGGCACAGCCTGTGATGACGCTGGAGCGGGGACGCAACGCACGCGATGATTTGCGCCGATTGGCGAGGCTGGCGCGGAAGTTCAGCGTGGCAGGGATTGTGGTGGGCAATCCGGTGCATCTTTCCGGCGAGGCAAGTCCACAGGCGGAAAAGACCCAGGTCTTTGCCGCGGAGCTGGGCGAACTGACCGGGCTGCCGATTCACCTGTGGGACGAACGGCTGACGACGCGTGAGGCGCACCAGATTCTGTATGAGGCGGGACATGCGCGCCAGGAGCACCGGCAGTTGGTGGACCAGGTAGCGGCGACGCTGATTCTACGGTCATTTATGGAAAACAAGCAGCTTAAGAGCATCGGCGGGGCGGAATTGGCTTGAGAGCTGGCAGGTTGCCAACTGCGGATGGAAGACCAGAAACGCCGTACGGCTGCTTTGGTGCGATATAGTCAAAAAGGAATGGCAACATCACCTGACAAGATTTCTCCCGCTTCCAAACAATCGCAGCAAGGGTTCGTGTATCTTCCCCTGATCGCCGGCTGGCTTGTGCCCGGAGCGGGCCATTTTCTGCTGGGCAAATGGGGGCGCGGGGCGCTGCTGGCGGTTTCAATCGTGAGCATGTTCTCGCTAGGCATTGCCATGCAAGGGCGGCTTTACGGCGGAGCGCACGATATTCTCGACATGCTAGGCCTTGCCGGCGACCTGGGCAATGGGGTCCTTTACTTCGTAAGCCGAATTGTGGGCTGGGGCGCCGACCAGGTACAGGTGACTACGGCCGACTATGGGACGCGGTTTATTGTTGTGGCCGGCCTGCTGAATGTGATTTCGGCGGTGGATGCACACAATCTGCGGACCGGGAGGAAGGCGTAATGTTCCGGCCCTCTCATTTTGCGGCGGTTTTGCTGTTTGCGCTGTTTGCTTCGGTTGTATTCGGGATTACCCAGCGGGATACTCCGCCGCGGATGGTTCGCTACGGGATTTACTGCTTTGTGCTCTTCGCCGGATCGGCGATTGTGCTGAGTTGGGTGATGTTTTTCATCGCCCGCTAAGCACCTGCGGCGCGGCAGACGCTCGCGGGAGGCTCGCGCTGACGAACTGCTTCCCGCCCTTGCGCCAGAAAAAAGGCGCAAGAACGGGGCTTTTATGCCTGGGGATTATCCCGGTCGTTGCTTGCAGACACAGGTCAAACTGCTCCTCAGCCAACCCGTTGCCGCTCCCAGACTGCGGCATCGAATGTGTGCGCGCAGACGTAGCCTTCGGCCTTGTACAGATCGATGGCCGTGGTGTTCGATTCGGTGACGGTTAAAGAAACCTCGGTGACACCTTGGCGCATGAAGTGGAACGCGGCGACTGCGAGAAGCTGGCGAGCGATGCCGCGCCGGCGGTAGTCAGGGCGCACACAGACCTGGGTAATGTGGCCGCTTTGCGGGCTGACGCGCGATCCCAGCACCAGCGCGACTAGATCGCGGGTGCGGCGCTCCACCACGACGTGGGAAACCTGTGGAGCGAAGACACCGCAACCGGAATAACGGACGATGTTGTGGAGGAAACGCTGCGAGCCGTGGTTGCTGCGGTACTGGTCGTTGATAAGGCTGTCGGGGTGATCACGATAAGCCTCGGAGATGAGACGGCCCGCGGGACTGAGGTCGTCATCGCGCCATGCGCGCAATTCCAATTCGTGGGGAAGGTCAACATGGGGCGGATTCCAGAGTCCCCGCAGCTGCTGGACCAGGAAGAGTCGGCGATAGAGCCGGAAGCCCGCCTCAAGAAAAATCGCGGCATGCATGCCGGATGGGTGCAGAAGTAGCTGCGACTCGATGCGGTCAAGCTGAGGAGAGTTGAGCAGCGTCTCAAAGAGGTGCCGGAGCAGGGTCTCTTCAATTTCAAAAGCCGAGGCAGGCCCGGGGCGAAGAGCGGAGAGCGGCGGGGACGGGGCGCTGGGGAGAGCGAAGACGTCGCCGATGACGGCTTTGGTTTCCTCGTAGACGCAGAAGACATATCCGGAGACCTGGCCGTCCTCAATGGCTACGTACCCCGGCAGCATGTGGCTGTCGAGATACTGCATGAGCAACTTGGTGGAAGTCCGATAATCCCAGTGGAGCCGCTCCTTCCACAGCTCGCCCTCGGCATCGAGCACGGCGCGCAGCACCGGTGCCGCGAAGTGGCGCAGGTCGAGGATTTCAATGGAACCGTTGGACGCCATGCTCTTCCCTGTGTGCGGCCCTGTAAGGGGCTGTTATGACCGGAAAAGCGGCTCCGGCGGGGATTCGATAAGGCATTTGCGGACTTGCGGGGCCACTTCAGAGCACCTTCGGGACTAAATGTGGTCCTTTTGGCTGCATTGAAAGGTAGCTTTTCCTTGAGGGAAAAGCTACTTGAGTGTGTGCCTTCTGTCTACAGCAATTCCGATCGTGCTCCAGCCTTCTGGTCACTTTGCCACGACTGCGGGGCAAGTGCAACTTGAATCGACAGTTTCCGGGGTTAGCGGCCGCCGACGAGATAGACTACCAAACTCTGCTCGGGGTAGGTAAAAAGCTGTTCGTAGTGGCGGCCTTCAAGGTACTCATCGAGGGCCGCCGGCGTGTGCAGGTCGGCACCGCCTCGACCCGCGACCCGCACTACCAGCAGGTGCTGTCCATCGGGAACGCCGCTCTGCTCATAGTTGACGACCTCGCGGTTTCGATAGAAAGAGAGTCCGTACTCGACGTCGCGGCGGACGCGGAAAACTGCAACCGTCTCGTCGAGCGGGGCAAGGGATGCAAGGCGATCGGCCAGGGGGCGCGCGGAGTAGGCGCGGTCGAGCAGATGAATCACGCGCTTGGTGGCGTCGATCTGAGGAATTCCGAAGAAGGGGCCTACTCCGTAGAGAAATACGACGAGCACAACCAGTACGCCAGTGGTGACCAGCCTGAGCCTTGCCACGCCAAAGCCGTTGACCACGATGAGAATGAGGAGGGTAGCGCCCAGGGCAGCGAGCGCGGACACGACAAGCGCGCGCGCCGGCGGCATCTGGACTCCGTGAACAACAAACCACGGCAGCAGCAGCGCGAACATGGTCATGATTCCGCAGAGAACCGCATGGCCCAGCTGCACCCATCGATTGAGACCGGAGCGGCGGCGATAGAGATAATCGCCGGTGAGGATAGCGATTGGAGGGACGGAAGGAAGGATGTAACCGGGTAATTTGGACTGGGAGAAGGAGAAGAAGACGATGGGGATGAGCGCCCACAGGACCAGGAACTCTGGGAAGGCGTCGCCGGGCCGGTTGGGAGCGGGTCTGCGCGTGGATGCGCGGCGCAGACGCCACTCGGCCACGGATGTCTGGATGCCGTCAATCAGCGCACGGATGGCAATGACGGTCCAAGGCATCATGGCCAGCACTATGACGATCAGGTAATACCAGGGCGGCTGCACGTGCTGGTAGCGATCTGTGGCGAAGCGCTGCAAATTGTGTTCGAGGAAGAATTCGCGGAAGAAGGTGGGGTTCTGGTGCTGCACGGCAACAAACCAGGGCAGAACCATGGCAAAGTAGAGCACCACGCCAGGCCACCAGAGAGAGCGGTAGAGGATGGACCACTCGCGGCGCAGGAAGGCAAATGCGCAAATGATGGTGAGTGCCAGAAACGGTGCGACGGGCCCCTTGGCAAGCGTGGCCAGTCCGGTGAAGAAGTAAATGTCGTAAAGCCAGAACTTGGAATCTGTTTCGTACCAGGCATACCAGCCGAGGAGCCCGATAGCGAGAGGCGCTGCCATCTGCATATCGGTGGAGGCCCCGCGGGAGAATCCGATGATTCCGGCACAGGCAACGGTGATGAGCGCGGCGTCGAGGTGGCCGCCGGGCCTGAAGCGGCGCATATGCAGGTAGATGAGGCCCACCATGATGAAGGCAAAGGTGGTGGAGGGCAGCCGGGCGCTCCAGTCGTGCACACCGAAATCCTGGAAGAGGAACATTGCGCGCCAGTAGTAGAGGGCCGGCTTCTCCAGCCAGGGATGACCATAGAGATAGGGCGTGACGCATGTGCTGAGCTTGCTCTTCAGCCCTGTACCCAGGCTGTCGAGATACATCCCGCATCCCTTCCAGGTGACACAGTCGCTCAGCTTGCCCTGCAATGTGGGCACTGAGTCAAACCGGTCCAGCATCTCGTGGGCGATCTGGGCGTAGCGCGGCTCATCGGCGCCAACAAGACCCATTCCGTCGCCGCCCAAATAGGGGGTGACGCCGTAAAGGAGAAAGAAGACGGTGAAGAATAGAAAGACGGATGCCTCGGCGACGCTGGCCCATTTAGGGAGCCATTTGCGCATGCCTTTGGGTGAATCCGGAGCGGAGGGTTCCAGGTGGGTTTCCACTTCCAGTACTTCTCCAGTGATCGCGTCTCTTCGTCAGCGGACCAATATTTGCCGCGTAGACGAGTGAATCCGCCTTGGTCTGGTGTTGGGAACCTGATGCCGGCCGCGATACCTCGTCATTCGAAGAGGAGATCGCAACCGTGTTGTCGTCAGGGACAAGGCTAACAGATTCGAGCGGAATCTCAAGGCATCGCAGATTGATTCTTGCCGAAGCCGGTCGGACTCAGCCCAATCCAATGGGATCTGTGGCTTGAAGCGGAATCGCGAGCTAGAGGGTGCTCCACGGTCACACCGCGGGAGGCTGCTCTTCCGGCGGCGGCTGTTCGTCCGCTGGAGGCTTTTGCCGCTTACGCGACCGGTCCATGAGCTCGACGATGCGTGCCTGGAAGCGGCCTGAACGGTCAGCGAGAAAAGCCAGGTCCGGTATACGGCGAACTCCCATGCGCTCCTGGAGTTCGTAACGGATGAACCCCTTGGCGGCTTCGAGGCCGGCGATGGTATCCAATTCGGCTTGGGCGATGTCTTTGACGGCGCTGTCAACGGCAACATAAACGCGGGCCGACTTGCCGCCGGGATTGAGCGCCACCTCGCTGACGTAGCAGTCGGCGATGCGGGGATCGGCGAGCTCACCATTGATCATGGTGCCGATTTCGAGCCGCAGCGTCTCCGCCACGCGATCCTGATGGTGTTTACGCGCTCTGTGTTCGGGCATGGCGATTGTCTCCAGGTACCGCTAAACGTCTCAGGATATCAGAGTAGCGGGGAGGACGTGGCCTGCTGAAGAAAGCCGCCACGCCACCAGCCGGCACGGATGAAGAGTGCTATTTGGCGGATTTGAGGCTCGCGGCGATGGTCCGTGCATCGTTCGCGGTGAGGTTCTCATAGATGACTTCCACGATGCAGACTTTACCTGGGAGTTGGATGCCGCGATAGACGTTGGGCTTGTTGTTCATGGACAGGCCTTCCATCTGAAACTCCGCGGGAGTGCTCTTGACGACCTTGTCGTTGGGATAGACCATGGGCGCGGTCTGCTTGGTCTCGCTCAGTGAAGTTGTCCGCAGCGGCGACGAAACGGCGACGCTTACTTTGTTGTCCGGCGAATTTGCGATGCCGAACATGCCGCTCACGGTCCAACTTCCCGGAACGGTCACCTGGCAGCTCTTATCGTGAGAAGTTACAGTTTTTGTGTTTTGGGCATGCAGTACAGCGGCGGCCATGAAAACAACCAAGGCGAAAGCAATACTCCTCTTCGACATTCAATTCCCCATTGATTTGATCAAGGTCAGGAATACTATCCCACCGGCATTTGCCGTTGCAATCATTTTGTCTCAAGGAAAAAAACGCACCACCACGCGGTTTTTGGCTTGACGAATCTATAAGGCATAAGTAAATTATGCCTATGAACGATATGCCTAAACCAGGAATGCCTTCGGGGGCGTTGCCCATGCTTATTCTGCGCGTGCTGCAATCGGGCTCACTGCATGGCTACGCGATTGCACAGCGGATTCATGTACTTTCCAGTCAGGTTCTTGGTGTCGAAGAGGGACTGCTCTATCCTACGCTGCAAAAAATGCTCGCCAAAGGCTGGGTGACGGCGGAGTGGGGAGTGTCTGAGACCAATCGCAAGGTGCGGTTCTATCGCTTGACAGTTGCTGGCCGGAAACACCTGAAAGCCGAGCTCAACGATTACGACCGCGTCACGCAGGCCATTCAAGATATTCTGCGCACCGCCTGATATTTCATGCACTGTTGTGAGGAGGTCCTTCATGGGCGAACTTTTCCGTCGCATCGTTTATCTGCTGAATCGCCGCCGCATGGATGCGGAGCTCGAGAGCGACATGGAGTTCCATCGCGAAATGGCCGCGCGCGCCGGGCGCAACAACTTCGGCAACACCCTGCGCATGCGCGAGCAGGCCCGCGAAGCGTGGGGATGGACCTGGCTCGACCGGCTCATTCAGGACCTCCGCTATGGCGTCCGCATCCTTGCCCGCTCCCCCGGCTTTACCTTGATGTCGGTGCTCATTCTGGCCATCGGCATTGGTGTCAACGTGGCGGCCTTCAGCCTCTTCGACATGGTGGCGCTGGAGCCACTGCCGGTACGCGACCCGGCAACGCTGGTGCGCCTGGAACGCCGTTCGCCCAATGCCTATACCGATGGGGTGCCGTACACATCGCTGCTCTTCTACGGGAAGAATGCCCGGACGCTTTCGGCTGTAATGGGTGTGCTTGGCGTGCCTCCCATGCAGGTGGATGACGATCTTCAGCAGGCGACAGCTTCTTTCATTACACCGAACTACTTTACCGAGTTGGGAACGCGAGCCGCGCAAGGCCGCTTGTTTGATCCGACGCGCGACGGCACAGCGAATGACGCTCCGTCCATTGTGCTGAGCTATGGCTTCTGGCAGCGGCGCTTTAGCGGAGATCCTTCCATCGTGGGAAGACTCATCCATATCAACAGAAAGCCGGCAACGGTGGTTGGCGTTACTCCTTACGCATTCGCCAGTCTTGGCAGTCAGCGTCCTGATATCTGGATGCCAATTGCCCAGCAACCATATTTTGTGGAAGGCAGCCACACGCTGACGGATTCCGGCGACTCAGCCGTACGCATGTGGGGCCGCTTGGCGTCTGGCGTCAGCGCGAAGATGGCCGCTGAGGAACTGCGCACTCTAACCAACGAACTGCGTCGCCAGCATCCGAATGACATTTGGGATAACGAATACATTCAGATTTCGCCCGGTGGACACCTGCAGGTGATGCAGCCGGAGATGTACCAAGTTGCTGCGTTGGTCTCTGTGCTTACGCTGCTGATTCTGGCTGTGGCGTGCGCGAATTTAGGCGGACTGATGCTGGCCCGTGCTGTCACGCGCGAGCGCGAGATCGGAATTCGCATTGCCATCGGCGCAGGTCGCTGGCGGATCTTCAGGCAACTCTGCACGGAGAGCCTGCTGCTTGCAACGTTGGGGGCACTTACGGGATTGGCTTTGGGCTGCACGGTGCTGCGTCTGGCGTTGGCCAATTCAGACGCGCCAAAATGGCTCAGCGCGACGCCGGACTGGCGCGTCCTACTGTTTACCGTTGCCGTTACTTTAGCGGCTGCGATGTTCTTTGGCCTTGCGCCGGCTTTGCAGGTTGCGCGCCAACGCCAGCAAAAGACGATGGCGAGGCAGATTCTGGTGGGCGCGCAGGTAGCCGCCAGCTGTGTGCTTCTGATTGTCGCAGGGCTGCTAGTTCACGCAGCGCAACACGCGCTCTATACCGATCCCGGCTTTGGGTATCAGCAATTGGTTTCGATCGACGCGCAGCTAAGCCAGCACGGTTACTCACCCGCGGCCGCGAAGGCATATCTTGACCAGATGCAAACCAGGTTGCGCGCACTTCCCGGAGTGCGGTCCGTGGCGCTCGTCGAGCTGCCTCCACTTGGCCATACTGTCAATCGCCGAACAAGAGAGATCGACGGACATAATATTTTCGTTTATCCCAACTGGGTTGCGCCGGGGTTCTTCGAAACCATGGGCATTCCTGTGCTAATGGGGCGCACCTTTTATCCCGGTGAGAAGAATGCTGTCATCGTGAGCCAGTCTTTTGCCGACCGGCAATGGCCGGGGCGCAATCCGATCGGTCAGGCGGTAGGTGATGGGGACAGCAAGGATATGGTTGTAGGCGTGGTGGGGAACGCACGCATCAACGCGTTGAGCGACGATGACGCGACGGAGCAGTACTGGCCGGCACAGCCTGGAGACATGCCCGAAATGACGGTGCTGGCCAGAACGGCCGGAGCGCCTGATAGTCTTCCGCCGGTGGTGAAATCCATCAGCGAAAACCTCGATCCCAAACTCTTTCCCGAGATCCGGCAGCTCAAAGTTCTTTATCACGACAACGTGGCGCCAGTGGAGGAAGTGGCGGCGGTAGTGAGCCTCATCGGCATGGTCGCTGTGTCGCTGGCGGGGGTGGGCATTATTGGCATGGTCGCCTTTACCGTTTCGCAGCGGACCAAGGAGATTGCCATCCGGATCGCATTGGGAGCCAAGCCGGTCCAGGTGCTGGCAGCCGTGTTGCGCCAGTTCACGTGGCCTATTGCGCTCGGCATGGTAGCCGGCACGGGGATTGCGGCAGCGGCCTCAAGGGTGCTGCGCAAGGCGCTCTTTGGAGTCAGCAATCTTGACCCGGCGGGCTATGCGGGAGCAGTTGCCGTGCTGGTGGCGATCATCGCGGTCGCGGCACTCCTGCCTGCCCGTCGCGCCCTGCACTTGGACCTGGCCAAGACGCTCCATTATGAGTAAGAGGACATTGGTAATTGAGCAGTCACACTAACCAGTGTCAGCGGGTAAACTCAAAAACTCAATGACCAGCCGGCCCGCTGTCTCTTCAGCCTTCGATGTACTCCCAGAATGAGTCGGCGAGCTCTGCACCCAATTCGTTCAGCATTCGTCGGGCGGCGCGCTCCACCTCTTCGATGAGGCCGTGAAGGTAACTGCGTGAGCCTGAGATGGCCACTATGCCGATGGTGGCGGACTGCCAGGTAACTGCCTCATCCATCTCCGCTACGGAGATGTTGAAGCCCTGCTTGAGCTGGTCCTTGAGCGAGCGCACAACCTGCCGCCGGTCCTTGAGTGACTGGGCGTGCTCAATGCGAATCTCGAGAGTGAGTTGGGCTACAGGCATTGCGCGATTAAGTTGTCAACGACAGTTTATGCCGGGTTGAGGGATCGGGTGGATTTTTCCTCGCGATTCGATGAGAATCCAGTTGCACAGGAAACACAGATGCGCAGACAGGACCGTTGATGGAAGAGACACGCCAAGCAATTCAGCTCGATCGAAGAAGGTTTTTGAAATTGGCAGCAGCCGTGTCTGCTGCGTGCGCGAAGCCGCTCTGGGCCCGGCTTGGCAGTGCGACAAGCAAGGATGCTTATCGGCTTGTGGCGGACACCGATCGCGGCAGGATTCTGAAAGCGGTGGCCAAGTATGTTTCCGAGGAGCCGCTAACCATCACCGCCTTCCCAACAAAACGCAGCGCGGGAGGGTTGCACGATTTCTATTCCCAGGCCGACTACTTCTGGCCGAACCCGAAGGATCCAAATGGACCGTACATCAACCGCGACGGGCAAAGCAATCCGGATAACTTCGACGAGCACCGCAGGGTGATGGTGCGGCTCTCGATCCAGATGCCTGCGCTGACGGCTGCATGGCTTCTGACCAGAGACAAGCGTTATGGAAGGCGCGCTTGCGATCACCTGCGTGCCTGGTTTGTGACGCCGGAAACGCGGATGAACCCTAATTTGCAGTTTGCCCAGGCAGTGCAAGGTGTTTCAACGGGACGGTCCTACGGCATCATCGACACACTGCACCTGGTGGAAGTGGCCAGGGCTGCCAGCTTTCTGACTGCGCGGATGATGGATGCACAGGACGAGAATGCAGTCAGAGACTGGTTCCGAAGCTATCTCAATTGGCTGAGCACAAGTGATCCCGGAAAGACCGAGCGGGATGCAAAAAACAACCACGCCATGTGCTGGGCGCTGCAAGCTGCCGAGTTCGCGCGACTGGCCGGCGAAGATGCGACGAGGAAAGATGTATATCGTCGATATCGCGAGATATTGCTTCCGGACCAGTTGGCCATGGACGGATCGTTCCCACGAGAGCTAACGCGCACCAAGCCATACAGCTATTCCATCTTCAACTTCGATGTTATGGCCGGCCTGTGCCAATCACTTAAAGGGCTCACGCCGGATCCACCGGACTTCAAGCTTGCGGACGGACGCGGGCTGCGGAAGGCGGCGGAGTTTCTTTATCCATTTTTGAAGGACAAGGGCGCATGGAGGTGGGCGAAGGATGTGGAGCACTTTGACGCTCTGCCTGTGCGCTCACCGGGATTACTGTTCTCGGGTATTGCGTTTCATGAGCAGAAGTATATCGACCTGTGGAAGACACTGAACCCTGATCCGAAGGACAGAGAGATCATACGGAATTACCCGATACGGCAACCGCTGCTTTGGGTTTGACGATAAGAAGGCGGTCATACACCCAGAGCAGACCGGCTGTAGCCACCCCCACTCCAGATACGGCCCACCAGATGAGTGACGGCTGATGTAGAACCTCACCGAAGTGATGAATCAGGAAGCCGCCGAACCACCCGCCGAGGAGCGACCCAATTCCAATGGGAAGGAAGGCAAACCCCATATAGGTTCCCTGCTGCCCGGATGGGGCGAGACGCGAGATGTACTCGTAATAGCGCGGCTGCTGCGTGATCTCGCCAATGGCCACTACGATCAGCGTTGTCACGGCCATGATCACGCTGGGGTGCAAAGCTAGCATGATCCAAGCCAGGCCGGAGATGAGGGTGCCCAGCGTAATGCCGCGAAACGACGGCATTTTCTGCGTAAGAATACTGACTACCATCTGCAGTGCGATCACCGTCAGTGAATCTGCCATGAGCAGCATCTCAGTATTGGTGTTTGCGTTCACGTAGTCATGGACATAGATGGGAAGGATGATGAATTGCTGCCAGAAGGCGATGTAATAGCCCGAGAAGATGAAGAGAAACAGCATGAAGCGCCAGTTCGACACGACGGTTACAAAGTTCCTGGCAACCTGGCCGAGGCTATCGGTCTGCACTTCGCCGGTGCGGCGTGGCTCCTTGAACAGGAGCAACACTGCGAAGAACATGACAAAGACGCTCAAGGCCGCCATGCCGAAGACTTTCTCCACGCTAAGATGCTGGTGCACCCACCCGGCGAGAAACGGGCCCAGCGCTCCGCCAATGTTCACCACGGTGTAGTAGATCGAGTACCCAATGGAGCGCACGCTTTCTTTGGAGGCCCGTGCCGTGGTGCCGACGACTGAGGGCTTAACGAGCGCGATTCCAAGGGCTGGAAGCATCAGGATCAGCGTGACCAGCACGACCAGAGGCATGGCAGCGCGAACGGGAGCGAGCCACGGCGAACCGATGGAGCCCAGCAGGAAGTAAGAGATGGCCAGAATCAGGTAGGCCAGCGACAGCGCCCGGCGAAAGCCCATGCGGTCCGCGAGAGCTCCGCCGAAGGCGGCCAGAAACCACACCAACCCGCCAAACAATCCGGCCAGACTGCTGGCCCGCTCGACGCCGAAGTTCAGGCTCTCATGCAGATATCGGGGCAGGGAGGCAAACGCCGCGTAGTATGACAGCCGCTCGAAGAGCTCGCTGATGTTGGCGACCCAGAACGGTCGCTCAAAGCCGGTGCGAATTTCGTGGAAACGCTGAGAAAAGGTCAATGGGTCTCCTCAGTTATTGTGGCGCGGGAATTTGCGGGGCGCGTCGCGGATAGTACGTGAGTTCCGGACAGTGTACCGGAAGCCGCAGCCGCCTGGATGGCGCGGGTTTGAGGGCCGGTTATTTGACCCCCCCCGGTGCAGTTGCTAAACTGTAAATGCGGGGTGGAGCAGCCCGGTAGCTCGTTGGGCTCATAACCCAAAGGTCGCTGGTTCAAATCCAGCCCCCGCAACCAATTACAGAATCTGAGGGCGCAATTGGGGCGCATCCACCCCAGCCGTTAACAGTTCCTCGACCAGTCGTGCGTTTGCGGGACGGGTCAAGTCGAGCATGGCGTTCTGCCCGTATTTCATCGTCATATTGATCGAACTGTGCCGCATGAGCTTCTGCTGCACCTCCAGCGCAACCCCGGAGTTGCCCAGCCGCGACCGATAGGTATGCCGAAAAGCGTGCCATCCCAGATTGGGGATGCCAGCTTTCCTCCCTGCCGGAGCCAAATGGTCTTGCCGGAGCGAGTCGGCATGGTACGGGCGGCCTGTGTCGATATTGCCGAAGAGCCAGCCGTTCACGCTCTCTTCCCGCGACTTCCAAGCTCGCAGCTCCTGAATCAGCACCACGTGTAACGGCAGGACCGCCTCAGACGCCAAAGTCTTGGTTTCGTCCTCGTGCTTCCCCACCACCGAGCGTTGAATCGAGAGCGTCGCCTGGCTGAAATCCACGTCTTGCCACCTCAACCCCAGAATCTCGCTGATTCGCATGCCTGTATTCATGGCCAGAACAGCCATGAGACGGACGTGCGGAGCAAGACGAGCGAGCACTGCGTAATATTCCTTCGATGTCAGCAAATAGATAGGACGGACTCGCCTGCTCGTTCCTTTCAGTTCGATCAGGCCCATCGGATTGCGCTGGCAGTCCAAGTAGCGCCAGCGCATGGCATATTCAAAGAGCCGGTGAAGAATTGCGCGTGTATGCAGTTTGCTCTTCGGGGCAAGATCTCGCGGTTTCTGGTTCTTCTTTGGCTTGGTCTGCAACCCCTTGATCCACTGCTCCACAGCCATCGGGTCCTTCGCCATATCAACTACTCGGACATCTTCCCATTCAGGAAGAAGGCGCGAGTTTAACATGGCCCGTAGTGGCCCCGCTGTGGACTGACGTTCTGGAATCGCTTCCTGCAAATAACGCCTCGCGAGTTGGCCGAAGGTTGCGACTTCGACCGAGTTATTGATTTCCGCAGTGAACTTGGAAGCCGCTCGCTGCGCCTCTGCCCTTGTGCGGAGTTGCTGCGTGGTGCCCAAGGTTCGTGACTTATCTACATCTCCATCCCGCCAGCGAAGAACCCAAACATCTGGCCCCTTACTGCGGGCTTTACGAACAATCCAGCCACGCTGGAAAGTTTGCCGCTGTGCAATTTTCATTTGCCGCTCCCTCCCTGAGTGAGCGGCGCGGATGATGTTTCTAAGGATACGGGATTGGTGACCATCACCTTTACCGGGCCAGAAAAATCGCCGTTGAGGTGATTGACCAGCGCGGTGTCGATGGTTGTCCCCTCGAAGAGCACAAACGGCTGGCCGACAGCCGAGTTCGCGTTCACCTCCGGGGCGCGCTTCAATTGGGTGGCAGCGGCTGCGCCACTGACAACCGGGCCAGACGAAGGAGCGCCGGCGCCAATGGCGTTCATAGGAGCTTCCCCACCCATATCCCCGTTCATTTCGCGGCCCATTGCCCGGCTTGGGAGACTGCCGTCGGGAGGCAAGCTTCCCGAGACCAAGTTCGAAGAAAAGCGCGACTTGAAGGCTATCTCCTTCTCGGCATCGGCGATGGGGTCGCGGTGCGCATCCTGCGCCGGCAAAGGCTGCGCCCCAACCGTCTGAGACGCAACGACGGCAGTGCCCGCAGTGCCTGGCGGCGTATTCGTCAACGCACCATTCGCAGGGCGTGCAGCCTGCTCACTTTCGCGCTGCGCGCTGTTCAATTCTTCTTTGAGATCGGCAATCTTGCGCTCGTTCAGCTCTGCCGGCGGCGTCGAAGCGGACGCGGCGGTTTTCGCCGCCGGCTTCGGGTGCTGCTTTGAGAACATGACGGCGAGCAAGATCAGGATGGCGAGCCCAGCAATAACGTAAGCCTGGCTCTGCTTAGGGACCACGCCTTCGGGCCTGTTGCGGCGGTCACGCAGCTTGGCCGGAAGAGAGGCCGGGGTTTCCTGCTCCGGAATGTTAGGTTCCTCTGTCATCGTCGCTCCTTTACTCAGCTTTCCGTGTGAATTCGAGCCGGTGTTTGCCGATTTCGAGATAGCCCTTGTCGACGATCTTGGGAATCACATAGGTCGAGTCCTTGAGTTGAAAGGTGACGAGATCCGGCTTGCCATCCGTCGTCTCATAGATGGCGAACTTCTGTGAAGCTCCGGACTTGATGTAGGTGAAGCGATCGTCGTGATAAATGGCGGAGACGTCGAACGGCTTGTCGTCATGGAAGGTGTAATCGAACTTGAGGCCCTTGGTCGGGTACTCGGAGCGAAACTCATCAACCGCGGCCACGGCACGGCTTTGAGCGAGCTGCACCTGGGCGCGCGCCGCATCCACTTCGGCCGCGGGAACCAGCTTGGTCGCGCCGTTGGCCGCCGCGAGCGCCGACGCATCGGAAGGCTCGATGATGATCTTCAGGTCCGGGTCGGAGGATTCCTGTTCGTCGAGGGTGAACGAATACACGCTGCCCTTGTCGGTGATCAGGTTGAGGTTGGAGTGAATGCCTTCCTTGGCGGGATGCAGGAAGCAATAGTCGCCCACCGTGTCGATGATCCAAAAGTCCTTGTCTCCGGTGGCAACCTCCAGGATCTTCTCCGACGCGGGGAGTTGGATGAGCGTTGTATACCGCATCTTGGCGCGGACGTTCACGATGTCGTTGGCGTGATACTTGACGACGCGTGCGGTTTGCTGGCCGTGAGCGACGCTCACGGCCAGGCCGAGTAACAGAGGGATGATCGGCGTTCGGTGCATGTGTCTCCTTAGGCGTTGGGGTTGGGGTAATCCTGGGCAAGGCGAAGCAAGCCCTGTTCGGGACCGTACCGGGCAAAGTATTCCTGCTTGCGCAGGTTGTCGCGGGCGTTGTTGGTCGCAAGCCAGTAAGTGAGCGCGTCTACTTCAAGGCGCAGCTTCTTGGTCGATCCCGGCTGCTTCAGAAGCAAATCCCGCTTGGGAACAAGGGACTCCAGCAGCTCAAGCTCCGTGTCGTTGAACTGAAAAATCTCGGCATACAGCTTGCGGTCGATATTCGGATTGGCGAGAAAGATTTTCGTCGGGCAAGATTCATTGACGATATGGAGCATCTCGGATGCCATCAGTTCAATTACCGACTGCGTGGCCAGGATCATGACCGCGTTCTTCTTGCGCCATGTCTTTTCGGCCCGCGTGATCCAGTCGCGGATGGTCCTGTTCTTGAGGAATATCCAGGCCTCGTCGATGACGAAGACTTTGAAGGTAGCTGTATTCTGCGGCCTCTCGATCTCGGAAGACGCCCGTTGAAGGACGTAAAATAGCAGCGGTTCAAGGATGTCGGGGTAATCGGACCATCCATCGAAGTTGAAAGTCTGGATGCGCGAGAATGCCAGGGTGTCTTCGACGTTGTCGAAGATGTGCCCGAACTGGCCGGCGCGCGTCCAGCGGTGGAGCCGCTCACCGAGCGGCCCCAGGATGGAAGCAAAATTGGTTAGTGTCCGGATCTCCGGGGGCAGCTTATAGTGCCGCTCAATAGCAGAGAACAAAGCCCGTTCATCGGCGGTCGTGAGTTCATACCGCCCCTGCGCTTCAATCAGCACACGCAGTAAGAGGTAAAGGAAGTTCATGTTCTCCGCAGTCGGCTCCAACGAAAACGGATTGATTGTGAACCCCGGAGTCTTCAGGCCGACATTCAGATACGAGCCGCCGAATGCGCGCGTGAGCGATTCATAGCTCGCGCCGAGATCGAAGATGAAGGTCAGAGGGTCGTATTTCTGGAGCGACTGGAGGGTAAAATTCAGCGTAAACGACTTGCCGGAGCCGGTGGCCCCGAGCACGAGGGTGTGGCCCACATCTCCCGAATGCAGATTCAGGTAATAGGGAGTGCCATGGGAGGTTTCAAGCACTGCAAGGTACTCGCGCTCAAGATGGACATTGCGCCGCAAGCCCTCGGAGACGGAGAAGAGAAAGGACAGATCGGCATAGTTCGAGTTCAAGGCCCAGAGCTTGCGAAGGTTGAAGTGACGATTGCCTGGAATCGTCGCAAAGAAGGCATTGAGCAGGTTGTACCGCTCTTCGTAGAGCAGGCCGTCATTAGTGGTGAACAGTTTCTGGAACTCGGCAATCGCGTGCTCTACCTTCGTGCGGTCCTCGTCGTAAACCACAACCGTATAAGTGAACTCGCCAAACGATTTGCCTTCCATGCCGATGGCGGTCAGAGCCGAGCCGAGTTCGGAAACGGCGGCCTCTTTCGAGTCGTCAACCAGCTCATCCTTCGGCCCGGTATTCTGGCGGTCCTGAAGATTCGATACGAAGCTCGACTTCGAGTTGTGATAGTGACGGCGGCGGCTGGCAATCTCCTTGCGCGCCCTGGCCCCATCGACGGGATGCCATTCCGTAACCACATGGAAGTTGGCCCGGATGTCGAGCAGGCCATTCAAGAGCAGAGGCCGCGTCTCGCCGGGAAGCTCTTTGAGCGTGAGTACGCGGACGTAGTAATCGTCAATGCGCAGAAACCCGCGATGCGCTTCAAGCTCCGAATTGCACACCTGCCAGTCGAGACGTTGCGGCCCATGCAGGCGGACATCCTCAATCTTAGAGGGGCAGAAGTTTACGAGACGCCGGACAAGCCGGAAGGTCTTCTCTGCCCCTAGCAGCTCGACCGTGGTAAGGTCGCTGAGCTGCCCACTTAAACTCTTTGCCTTCTGCTGGAGCGTCGAGCAATCGCGCTCGATCTGCTCGTACACCATCGACCGTTGATCGCTCGAAGCAAAGAGCGATTTCATCTCTTCGAGTCCGCTCCGTGGGTTCTTCAGGGTTTCCGAGATCGCCCGGAGCAGGCCATTTTTGGCATACTTGCCGTCGATCATCAACACCCAGAAGATTTCGAAGTTATACAGGCGGCCCGACTTCTCTCGAAGGAAGGCCATCCGCTTCTCAACCGACGCGCGGGTTAGCGCGTTGCCGCATTGCTCGTGAGGAATCTCCGGCAGGTTGCGCTTGAAAAATACCTGATACAGCCGGGTCCGGTCGTCGAGCGACCGGAAGGCCGCCTCCAGGCGTTTGACCGCATAGTCGCGCCCGGCATGATCCAGGCTCTCGTAATCGATGCCGCCAACTTTGAGCGCGCATCCCAGGTCGCCGGATTTGGTGAGGAAGGTATGTTCATCCCAGAAGCCATAGAGGTTGATCTGCGCCTGAAACGCCCCAGCTTCCTTCCATTCCTTTGTGATTTGCTCAGTCCTGAACATGGGGCCTTTCAAAAACGATCTCCGTTGCCTGCTCCTTCATAGGGTCGTAGCGCCTGCGGAACTTGGTCGAATTCATCAGCACGCGTAATATCTCCACGTCGTATTTGGTCGCCCGCCTGGCTGCGATCACTCCAGCGATGAAAAGCACGATGCCGCCCAGAAGCGAGTGCATCAGGGAAAACACGGCGCCGCCGGAAATCAGCGCGACGAAGAACAGCCGCCGCTCCGCGCCAAGGACGGTCAGCGGGCGATTCATGGTCTTATATGTCCTGTTGCATCGTGGATCGCCCGCTGCCATTTCCCTGCCTCCTTTCGTCTCGTTTGCCTATCCAACTTTTTGGGTCTAGCCCGGAAAAAGCCAGGCCATGAAATTCACCGCACCAATGGCCATGCCGACTCCAAACACAATGCCGGCAAGCATCTTCTTTGATTGGCCCTCGCCGTAGGCGAACATCAGCCCTCCCACGACGATGGCGACCAGCGACAGCCCCGTCGCAATCGTGCCGGTGAACGCAGTCTTCAGAACGTTGACTGCGTTGTCCCAGGGGTCGGCGTTTTGCTGGGCGTAGACCGGCATAGCTGTCAGCAGCAAAAGCGAACAACCTATCAGTGTGATTGGGTGCCTTCGTACCCAGCGGGCACGGAGGTGCCCTGTGACCTGCGCAAGTTTCATCAGGGAATCTCCTTCTTGTCGTATGGTTTGCCGTGAGGATTAGCTCTCGACGGAATGTGCTTGAACCACCGTACGGCGAAATTAAGGAGCTAGATTGGAAAGATTTTCCCGAGAATTTCCTGGTCGGAAATCCTGGCCATTATGGGTTTTTGCGAATTGCTCGACAAGACTGAAACACCGTCGAGAGCGGAACTCGCCGAATCAAGAGAACGGAAGCCAAGGCTAACTTGGTTCTCGCCGTCACATATCAAATTATGCTTTGGCATGATGGCAAAAGTCAGGGGTGACTTCGGGTTTGCCATCGTTCGGAAGTGTTGATCACTTCGCAGAATCCGATCTTAGTCTCAAGAATTTGTGAGCTTCTTGTATCGATAAAGAATGTCTTGGTACGTTCTAATCTCGACCCCTTCAGAGCGACTCAAGATATCGGCCTTCAACTTCTCATCTCCGACGGATATTGTCTTCCCGACAACCAAGACTAGCCGCGGTCTGTAGGCGGTAAAACCAAGTACTTTCCGGACGTACTCGCGGTTTTCTGTTTGCTCAAAATATCGAGCATAGGTTTTTAGTTGAGCCACCGCCTCGGCGACACTGTCGTAGAGACGCTCTCTCCGGGGAGTACTCTTTATGATGGGTACTGTGGGTAATTTCAACTCGACAATGCTCGGCTCGTGGGTCATACCTGCTATAGGTTTGAGGATGAAGTCAGGTATAAGATCCTGTTCTTCGTCGCCTATCATTACCTGCGGCTTAAGGCGTACGTGCGGATGAGCGGTCTCGTGCTCTCCGCCCAGTAGGAATTCTGGGAACCTCTCAAAGAACTCCTGTAAAGCTTGCTCCTTAATCTTAGGCCGATTGATTAGTTCCTCAAATTCTTCGATAACCGCTTTGGCGGAGCTCCATGGAAGTCGAATGTACGACTGGGAGAGTACTTCACGAAAGCTATCGGTATGTACGATGATCTTGCCGTCGTCGCCCCTGATCGCTCGTAAGTAGTGAATCCTGTTTTCCTCGTCCAGAAACAGAATGTGTTCCACTTCTTGCAGATAATCAGCCCGATAGCTGAAGACATTCATGAGTTTTCGGCATTCATCGGGATCAAGAATCTCAATTTCAGCAAACCAGCCGCCCCGGTACGGGTCCGAATTCACGGTTGCTGGTTTCAGCCTGAGCTCTTGATTGGAACTGATCACGCGGCATGTTACCGGGGCATCTACGTCTGATACAGCCTTGATTGACTCGACTGTACCGAGACACTTCCCGCTCTGAATGATCTGGCCAGCCGAAGGGACAATAACGAACACTATGTCCCCCAACGCCTCTTGAGCGTAATCGCTAATACCAACTAATCCGGTACGCCCGCGCGGAGAAAGCCACTCGTGCCCGCGGGTGAACAGATAATTGGCCAATGAAGTTTGCTCCATTTAGAAATCTCCCGCCGTCAGAGTGCGTTGTTGGTTAGGCCCTTTGGTTTTCCAGGGTATTCTACGGTACGCTCCGGATCTCATCCAATTGTTCATTCGTTCTTTGGGGTGAGACGCGACAACAGTGCGCGCGGTACTCTTTTGTTCATCGATTCCAAGAGAAGCGCTTGCTCCCCGTCTAGCCTCCGAGTAACCGGCAATTCGGAGATCATGCCGAGTCGATCATTCTGAGTTGACGGAAATCGCCAATTCACTCAGCGATTGCTTGAATGCTAGCGCGCCAGCATTCCGGGCCGTACGCGAGGGATGTTGACTCATTGACTCTGTTTTTGGCACTGAATTATCCACTTCGGGGTTCTAAGGGGCAAGCCGCCGGGTCGGAAAGGGCAGGCCCGCTGCGCAGCAGTGCACAGACACGGGCGGGACGCGGCTTGCAGGGCTAAAAAAAGCGGCGCCCGAATGAGCGCCGCGAGTAATTGCCGTGACCAGTTAGGCGGTCTTTTTCTTCACTGCCGATTGAGCGGATTTGGCAGGGGCTTTGCGCTTGGCTTCGAGTTTGACTTCCTTCGCCCGAAACTCCTGCTCGACCGTGGTTCTGAGTTTCTCGACATCGATGCGGTGCTGCTTGGCCGCTTCCATCAACTTGACTGCGGGAGCCTGAACCGTCTCAGTCTCCTCCAGCAGAACAAATTCGATAAGCAGCCGCGACAGCTTGACTTCATCGGCATCGCGCAGCGACCGCAGGAGCTTGGTCCGCATTTCGCTGTACTGGACCTCGGAAGACTCGCCTTCGATGAGCTTGTGCCGTCTTGCGATGAGTTCCCGCTGGTTGGGCGAGAGCTTTTCCATTATCCATCCTGCGACGGCCTGTAACTCCACCCGCTTGAGCGGCGCACTGGTCTTCGCCAGAACTGCCGCCAGAGTGCGAAACCGGACCGTCGCATCGAGCTTCTGTTTGAGTAGCTCCTTACGGCGCTGCTCCCGAGCCTTGGCAACGGATTCCGGTGACCGGCTGCGGTCCACGGGATGGTGGATGGGGCAAGCCGGGTCGGCGCATACTCTGGTGACCGTGCCGGCATCGAAGCCCTCCGACACAATGGCCTCTTTCATATGTCGGCATGGCTTCTGGTGCGGCTGAAGACCCTGCCCGTTTCCCGGCTTCTTTTCCGGCAAATGGATTTCAACATACCTGCCGCGCGGCAAGACTGCGGGGTTCGACGGCGCTCCATTGGCGCTCTTGATCTGGAGCAACTCCGGTTTCTTCTCGGTCGTTTGACGGATATGTGCTTCAACCTTGAGCGAAAAACAGACCGCGTCGGAGCAGCTATCGTGCGCGAGGCTCACATCCCCGAAGAGCAGCGTATTGAATCCCGTCCGCTTCGGGCAGGTGATACAGGCACCCGCCTCCGGCGACAAAGTTGCGTCGTCCTGATCGAACGGCGCATCCTTAAGCACCAAGAGCAAGTTGCGCTCGATCCAGTGTGCAAGCTGTTTGACCGGCACCTGAATATCGACATTCTTGCCATTGGTCCAAACGGACGTGAAGGCTTCTCCAAGCGCCCGTTCCTGCTGGTGCGGCGGGAGCTTGGCTATCAAAAGCGCGTGGCCGGTGCTGATACGGTCGGCAAGGAACGCATCGGCCACGGCCGGAACGAGCTCGATCAGGCGCAAACGCTGGCACACAAACGCCTCGCTTTTGCCGATACGCGCCGCGATCGTGGCAATGTCGTACTTGGGCGACTCCATCTGGAGCAGCGAATGGAAGCCGATTGCCTCTTCCATCGGGTGAATATTCTCCCGTTGCAGGTTCTCGATTGCCTGGGCCTCAATGACCGCCGAATCGCTCAAAGCTACGATGCGGACGGGCACGGTTTCGAGCGTGGCAATCTTGGCAGCCCGGAACCGCCGCGCCCCCGCAATCACTTCGAATTGCTCGGGTGCGAGTTTCCGAACCAGCAAAGGCTGCAAGATACCCTGCGATTGGAAGCTGGCCGCCAGTTCCTTCAATCCGTTTTCCTCGAAACGGCGGCGTGGGTTGGTGGACGACTCGACAAGCTGCGCGACAGGCAGATTGCGGTATTCCTGCTTGATTGTGGCGATTTCTGCGGTTGGCATCGTTGTTCTCCTCTTGTGGGTACACCTCGGCTGTGGCCTCTCAACTGAGAGGCAGGAAGGTCAAGCGGGTGAGTGTTTGAGAGTCCTCACCCACGCGGATGGCGGGTGAGAGGTTAAGCGGCGGTGGTTTCCGCCGCCTCCTGTTGCGCATCTTGTTCGGTCTTCGGCTCCAGCGCGGCAAGGATGACGGCTGACGTTCTCTGGATGACCTCCAGACTCTCTGCCAGCAAAGAGGCGTTGCCGTGGTAAAGCTGGATGTAGTCGGCGGAAGCTGTGCCAACTTGCAGTCCAACTGCCTTTCCGACCACAAAAGCGATAGCTTCTGCCTCGGTCTCGCGCACAGTCTGCGTGGTGACAGTTCGG